>Ga0157371_10000662_pt1 | contig 40921 bp, 36 predicted proteins | sample C45metaG_FD_113462 | JGI IMG/M metagenome (GOLD analysis project Ga0157371, IMG submission 113462) | Corn rhizosphere microbial communities from Kellogg Biological Station, Michigan, USA - C4-5 metaG | ecosystem: Host-associated > Plants > Roots > Rhizosphere > Soil | place: USA: Michigan... | reverse complement strand
GGCCTCGTAGTACAATGGATAGTATAAGAGTTTCCGAAGCTCCAGATACAGGTTCGATTCCTGTCGAGGCCACTTTAAGGTAAAAATAAAAAGAATTAAAAAGGATTAAAAATATTGAAAACCGCTACAGATAACGATTACATGGAATATCTATAAAGTTCGATTCCCATTAATTCCCATCTTTTGATTTACATTTTGTTTTACGGTTAAAAAAATAGGGATTACCTTTGCGAATAATATTACTGGCGTCTATTCTATTCACCTGCGTATATCTGTTAACAGGATTTCCAAATATTACAAAATACAAATCCCAAAAAAACTTTCAAGAGAACGGCAAAAGAAAATACCGCCTGAGTAAAGCCAAGTCATCCTTTTGCTTTTGAGATCAATAATAAGATCATAGAAAAGAAAATGTTGGTTCATGAGTTGATAAAAAAATATTACTACTTAAACAAACCTCTTTCGTTTTCTGTTATTTTCCGTCAACTTAAAAGAAGGGGTGATGCCAATTCTTTTCTTGAATTTATGCAGCATTATATTCTTGATCCTCCGGAAAAACTTCATGAGAATACTTTAAAAAAATATGAAACTTGCTTAAAGCACTTAACTAAGTTCAGGTCTTCCATCTATTTTAATGAAATCGATCAGGCGCTTATCCAGGATTTTTTTAAATACCTGCAAGTCACTTTAAAGTTGGGTGGTCCAATTATTAAAAAATATTTTGACGTTTTAAAGAAAGTTATAAAAGCTGTGCTCCGGGAAAATTATATTGATTCAACACAAATGGAATTCTTATTCGCTGATATAAAAATCAGCACTAAAAGAATAACTAAGAGACTTTACCTAGAGCCTTATGAAATTAAGAGATGGAAAGTTTTGGTATTTTCCGACAGTTCTATTTACAAACACCAGGTAACTAATTGAGAATCAGTATAGATTTAGTGCTGTCAAGGGTACTTTTAAAGGACAACTCAAGCCTTCAAAGAAACTTTTCTTCTTACTATTTTCTTTGAATCGCATATAAGTTAAAGGTTTCTTTTCGTAAAATATCGGTTGGTTTACATAACTCCTTCACCTCTGAATGAATATCAAAATCTTTAAAATAATAAAGCTGGTAACCTAATTTGCTTATGATAGTAAAGAGTTCAATCTTTTCGTCACCTGATAATTTGTCAAAACATTCCGCAATGATTGTGGGCTTATAACTCGCTAGCAGATCTGATATTGACTTTATTATTTCCTTGTCATATCCTTCTGCATCAATTTTTATCAATGATAATTTGGGTATCCATTCACTATAATTTCGATCGAGGAATTTTTCCAGGTTTACTCCTTTCACTTTGCTGCCATACACAAATTTTCCATGTAAGCTTTGCTCTGTGGAGGATATAGCGCCATTTCCAAAAGATGCCTCTGAGGAAATAAAATAATATTCTTCCTCTGTCTTCGAAATGGCGCAAGGCACCGCAGTAATATTGGTTAATGCTGGATTGAGCGTTGCATTCCTTTGTAGGATTTTAAAAGCAAACGGATTTGGATCAAAACCGAGTGTAAGGCCTGTAGCGCCTGCCGCTAATGCAATTGGAACAGTAGTGTCGCCAATATTTGCACCGACGTCAATTACAAAATCGCCTTGCTTAATGAATTGTTGAAAAAATTCAACCATTTCATTTTTTAGCGTGGTTGGAAGAACCAATGGATTGCCCCAGTTTGCAAATTCAACTTTTCCCAACCCTTTCAAATCATAAACATCTATTTCGGGAGGATATTCTTTAGTAATTCTCCTTGCAATTTTTCTTTTTAAAGATTGTTTGAAATAATTAAACATCGATCAATATTATTTGTATGAAGTGCCAAATATAAAATCAATTGTTTTATATTTTAGGTGTTTAAATTAAACGACTTTATGAAAATAAGAACTCGCAGTTCTATCTTCGTTTATCCTTACTCGTTATATTTGAATAAGTTTTTACAAAAAACTTTATCGATCAGCTAAATCACAGATTATCAATCAGGCAATCAATAATCGTGTTGCCAAGAAAAAAGCAGGGACAAGTAAATGAACAAATAAAAAGGAATTTTATTTTGTTTCGTTTTTAATGGAAGGCAGCAGAGAAATTTCTAAATTGCGTTATGAGAAAATTTATTTATACTGTTATCTTATTTTTTATTTCCACATTTACTTTTGCTCAAACGTATGAGGGAGAAATTGATTCGGCTCTCTTGCCGAAAGTAAGCACTGCTCACTATGAGCCGGAATATACTCTGGATGTTTCAAAGCATCCTGAACGATGGATGAATCAAAAGGCCGGCATACATGCAGGTTTTGGCTCTGAAGACAAATTATATTTCAGGACTGAAACTCCGGAAATTAATAATGAAAACGCTTCCTTTGAGGCAACCGGATGGAAAGGTGAGCGCATCAATTCTCAAATTATTATATGGTCCCCTGATACATTACGACAGGTCAGGTTTACCATAAGTGATTTGAAAAACAACGACGGAAAGCTGCTTTTGAAAAGTAACATCCAGCTCAATTTGGTACGCTATGTACTAGCTAACTATCCTTACGGCGCATCTGATGCGGTTTGTGGGCAATCACCTTATAAAAATGGATTTCTAATGCCTGACAGGTTTGAATCATTTGAAAGATTTGATTTGCCGGGTAAAACCGTGAGACCGATTTGGCTCACTTTAAATATCCCGGCTGATGCTGTAGCAGGCACATATGCCGGCACTATTAAGCTGCAGGATGAAAAAGAAAACAAGGTATTACATATAAAAATCAAAGTTCACAATCAACTATTACCCAAACCGCATGATTGGAAGTACAGGCTTGACTTGTGGCAAAATCCCTGGGCGGTTGCAGAATATTATCATTTAAAACCCTGGGGGCCGGAGCATATGGCATTGCTGAAAAAACATTTACAACTATATGCAGATGCAGGAGGTAAATTTATTACCACTTATGGAGTGCATTCTCCGTGGGCTGACAATGAATATTCGATTGAAGGCGGAATGATAGAATGGATCAGAACGAAAAATAATTCCTGGAAATTTAATTACGACATCTTCGACAAGTATGTGCAACTGGCGATGAGTGTAGGGATTGACAAAGCAATCACTGTATATACCCCTGTTCCATGGGGCGAAAGATTTCGTTTTCTTGATGAAAGAACGGGAAATTATGTCTATGAACGTTGGACTACTTCCTCAGACACTTTTCATACCAATTGGAATGCTTTTCTTACTGATCTGAAAAAGCACCTTGAGAAGAAAGGCTGGTTCAAAAAAACCTATATTGGCATCAATGAAAACACAATGGAACAGACTTTGGCGGCGATCAAGGCAATTAAAAGTAATTCGCCATTGTGGAAAATCACCTATGCGGGGGACTGGCATCCCCAACTCGACTCATTATTAGATGATTATTGTTTTCTCTATGGTAACGAAGCCGGCGTACAACAGGTAAAAGCAAGAGCAGCAAGAGCTCAAACTACTACTTATTATGTCTGTTGCAATCCAGCCAAACCGAATAATTTTCTTTTCTCTCCTCCTATTGAAGGAAGATGGATCAGCTGGTATGCCGCAGCACACGGATATAATGGCTTCCTTCGTTGGGCTTATGATTCATGGCCTGCAGATCCGATGCGCGATTCAAGATATGTCTCGTGGCCTTCAGGCGATTGTTTTTTAGTATATCCAGGCGGTAATAGTTGTATCCGTTTCGAAAAATTAAGAGAAGGAATTTCAGATTATGAAAAAATCAGGATCATAAGAGAACTTGCAAAAAAATCGAATGATAAGACCATAAAGAATTTAATGGCTGCCTTTGACTCACACCTTCAATCCTTTAATGCAGAAAAAGATTTTGATGAAGGAAAATTAATTGAGGAAGTAACTAAGGGAAAAAAGATGATCGAAGAGTTGAGTGAAATGTTAGGTAAGCATTAAACCAGTTGTTGATGCAATTCTTTAAATCTTTTAAATGAAACAACTTTTACTGGTATTGACAGTGTTATTTTGTACAAACGTTTGCTTGGCACAAAAAGAATTATCCTGTAAGAAGTATGAAGATTATTTACTTACCTGTCAGCTTACACCGGCAGGTCCCATTCCTACTGCATTAGATCCGAATGGTGTTTATCCCTATGTGAGTTATGTGGAAACGAGCAACAGGCCGGTTTTAAAAAAATACAATTTTATTGTCCTCGAAAACCCAAATTTAAAAATCACTATTTGCCCTGATTTTGGGGGAAAAGTAACTTCTATCATTCAAAAACAATCAGGCAAAGAAACTTTATATAAGCCGGATATGGTTCGATTTACACGAATTTTACCCCGGTTTTATTTTGTGGCTGGCGGCATTGAAGTAAGTTTTCCTATTTCCCATTCTCCTTCACAGAATGAAACGGTGTTGTATAACATTGATAGCACAAAAGACAGGATTTATGTAAGCTGTGGTGACGGGAATTGCGTTTTGGAATGCAGTGGACAGTGGAGTATTCCCTGGGAAAGAATGATAATTATTTGACTGAAAGAGTAGTTTACTACAATCCGGGAACTAAAGCTTATCCCTGGATGACCTGGTCGAATGCTGCTTTGCCATCGGCCCCTGATACAAAGTTCTATTTTCCCAAGGGGAGAGTTTTATCTCATTCATCAAAAGTTGACACCATTGACTGGGAAGAGCAAGGACCTAAAATCGAGAAAGATGTTAAGGAGATGACGGGTTATTTTTGGAAAACAAAGGACGCAAATGCATTTGGTGCTTATACTCCTTCATTCGGTACCGGATTGTATCATATAGCAGACGAAAAAATTGCCTCCGGAATAAAACTTTGGAGCTATGGTGATGATAGCGCCTGGGCTGTTTTAAGCACGGCAAAACATCAAACCTATCTTGAGATACAGGGCGGCCCGCTGGGAGATCAATCTATAAAACAGGAATTACAGCCAAAGGAAAAGAAATGGCATACTGAATATTGGATTCCTACCGATCATCCTTTGGATATTTATTCGTTGAAGGTGCCCCACGATCCATTAAGACCAGTGAATGATATTCCTCTTTTTCAATGGGCACGGCCTAAGGAAGTGAAAATTTGGTATGAACTTATAGAAGCATCACAGCACAAAAGCAAATTACCCGAACCGCCTTCAATCGATGAGAAATTGTGGGCACCTTCAGGCATGGAAAACCTGGATGCGCCATTTAATTTCGCAATCCATCATACAGATGGCGGCAAAGCAAGTCTTTGGAAATTTTATTATGGCACATGGCTGGCAGGCAGGGATAAACTAAATATGGCAATACAAGTGCTTTCACAAAGCGATTTAGGTATTGCGAAGGCGCTGTTGGCACGGCTATTTGAATTCAAAGGAAATGTAAATGGTGCCGTAAATGCAATTGAAAATATCCATGAGCCGTGGTTGCAATTGCATCCACAGGTAGTAATTGAGCGTGACAAAATCCTTCGTAACGCCGGAGTAGAAAAAACAATTGCTGAAAGGGAAGAATGGCTTTCGAAAGTGGACGCCTTAAAAGATGAATGGATCATCGAAAGACGGGTACAGCTATTAATAGATAAAGGGGAAGCCTCGCAAGCGAAAGATTTACTTTTATCTGTTCCTTTTCAAAAGGTTCACCAAACGTACACAAGAACTGAGCTATGGAAGCAAATATGTGAAAAATTAAAAATCCCTTTCTTGCCAATACCACAGCAATTAGGTGAGGATAGATTGGCGCACTTCGGTGCATACAGGGAATATAAGCAGTAGAGATGAAATCAACTTTCTTACTCGATTAATAGGAGTAAGAAAATCAAAAAATAATAATCCAACGAATTCTGAAGATATTTCATTTACATACGACGTTCAGCGTTACTTCATACGCACATATCTTTCAATATTTAACCTACTTGTACCGGTATTTGGTACCTTTTCAATTCCTCTTTGAGTAAGTGTATCGTTTTTAATAGTAATAGTAAAAGTGAAATTATGTCCTTCCCATTCACGCTCCTGGCAATATTCCAGATGTTCAATATACAAGCTGTCTTTGAGAGAATATCTTCCACCGCCGGCATCAAATTGTTTTGCCGAATCCGAAGTGCTTTTGGTATCGTGACTCAAAAAAGCAAAGTGATCGTTGTTTATGATCTTGATAAAGGAGACATCTTTCGTGTAATCTGTAATGGTTGTATCACCTTTTTCGATCAGCGTTCCGGAGATGAGTTTCCACGTGCCGGCAAGTGGTAAAGATGTTTTTGTTTCTTCTGAATTATTTGTGCTGTTGGTTTTGCTTTCGCAGCCTCCTATTAAAAAGGCAATAACTAAAAATCCAATGCTGAATTTCATGTAATGAATGTTTTACCTTAAAAAATAAATATGTTGATATTCTTTTTCGGTGCTTTCATCGCACTAATATAGAGTATATTATTTACATTTCGTGTAACCCTTGCTGTTATAAAACAGGAATTTGATTTTTTTGTTTGGTTACTGAAACGGTTGCCAGCTAAATTTATTTGCAACAATCTTTTTCCCTTACAAAAATGGCTTTGAATATTTTCCAGAAGAAGGTTCCCAGGTTTTGAAGAAATGTCATGAAGATATTTTTAGATCCTTCTAAAGTTACGGATTCAATGATCTTTAAACAACTTTCGCTCTTAAAATTCCTTTAAATATTGTTTATCTCGAAGATCGGGTCAACTTCAGTACCGGCGGCCATTTCAAAAACGGGATGAATGATTCCATCACGAACATCGTAAACCCAACCATGTAAGTGCGGCAGCTGATTTTGTTTCCAGGCTTTTTGGATAATCGAGGTTTTTGCAAGGTTCATTACTTGTTCTTTTACATTCAGTTTGGTAAGCAGGCTTCGTTTTTCTTGATCTGTCGCACAAGCATCTATTTCATCGCGATGGATGCGGTATACATTTTTAATATTCCAAACCCATTGATCAAGAAGCCCGTAACTTTTATTGGACATAGCCGCGGAAATTCCACCGCAATTATGATGTCCACAAACAATTACATGTCTTACTCTAAGATTTTCAACTGCAAATTGTAACACGCTTAGCAAATTAAGATCTGTTGGGACCACCATGTTTGAAATATTTCGATGTACAAATATTTCTCCCGGGTGTGTGCCGGTGATTCTGTCTGCGGGTACGCGGCTGTCGCTACAACCGATCCACAATATTTCAGGTGACTGTAATGCTGCCAGGCGCGCAAAATATCCTGCATCTTCTTTTACCTGTGATGCAGCCCATTCTTTATTGTTGTTTAAAAGTTTTTTATATGCTTCCATTTTGAATTATAAATTAGAATTAGGAGTTTAGAAATTACATATTTAAGCCACCACAAGTGCTGATTACCTGACCTGTGATGTAAGAACTCATGTCGCTGGCCAGGAAAAGTGTTACGTTCGCGATTTCTTCCGCACTTCCAAATCTTCCCAAAGGTATTTTTTCTAAAAATAATTTTGCTGCTTCTCCTTCTTTTAAATAATGAGTCATATCCGTTTCTACAAATCCCGGAGCAATGGCATTGCATCTGATGTTGCGGCTACCAAGTTCTGCCGCCACGGATTTTGTAAAGCCGATAATCCCCGCTTTGCTTGCAGCATAACTGCTCTGTCCGGCGTTGCCTCTCATTCCGATTATTGAACTCATGTTGATCACACTTCCACTGCGAGCCTTCATCATTGGTCGTATCACTTGTTTGGTCATGTTGAAAACACTTTTTAAATTGTTAGCCATCACTTCATCCCATTGTTCCGGTGACATGCGCAGCAATAAATTATCTTTTGAAATACCTGCATTGTTTACCAAAATATCTACCGTTCCAAATTCTTTTAGTATGTCATTAACCACTTTTTCACAATCAGGAAAAGCCGCAGCATTGCTTTTGTAAGCTTTAGCTTTTACACCCATCGCGTTTACTTTTTCTTCCAAAGCTTTGGCTTTCTCGTCGCTGCTAACATAGGTGAAGCCAACATTAGCGCCACTTTCAGCAAGTTTCAAAACGATGGCCTCACCAATGCCGCGGCTTCCACCCGTAACGATCGCCACTTTATTTTCAAGCATTTTCATTATTAATTTTTGGGGTTAAAATTACTGTTTAGAATTTTAATGGAGCAAAACGTGTTTTTTATTTTGAAAAACTTGTATACGCGGTTTTTTTGCAATCAAATAATCTATTTGCGGCCGCAAGTTTGTTAATGTACCGAAGGATAAGTTTTCATTGTTTTATCTTTGCCAAATAAAATTGTTTTGCTATGTCTCCCTTCAATTTATCACTTCCGGTAGCTATTGGCTGCGACCATGCAGGCTTCGATTATAAAGAAGCGATCATTTCTTTTCTTGACGGAAAAGATGTAACGTGGAAAGATTTTGGAACCTTCTCTACTGATTCAGTTGATTACCCGGATTTTGCGCATCCTGTTGCGGAGGCTATAGAAAACAATGAAGCGGCTTTTGGAATATTGATTTGCGGAAGCGGTAACGGAGTTGCGATAACAGCGAACAAACACCAGGACATCCGGGCAGCTATTTGTTGGGGAGAGCAACTAGCTGAATTAGCACGTAAACACAATGACGCGAATATTATTTGTATCCCGGCAAGATTTATCAGGGAAAGCGAAGTGGAGAAAATGCTTGAGATATTTATTCACACTGAATTTGAAGGTGGCCGTCATGAAAACCGGGTGAGGAAAATTGCCTGTTGCTAGATCGAAGATTACCATCTAATCTTATTTTTTACGCAATTCTTCTTTTTGGTTTTCCTTTTTCTTTTCGGCTAAAACAATAGGGCCAAACGGACCGAATTTGTGCTGGCTTTCAGGGAAACTATCAGCGTAAGGTCCAAATGGATAATCAGGCGGTTTGTTGGAGATGTCCGGCCAATCTTTAAGCAGCTGTTTAAAAGGTGGCCTGGGCCTGGAATTTATGTAAGCTGCCACATCCCACGCCTGCTCGTTGCTTAAAAATGGTTTTTTATAAGAGGTTCCAAATGGCATATTATTTTTTATAAAGCCCGCCAACTTTGATAATTGATAAAGTCCAGCACCATTGTTATAACTGTTCCTTCCCCACAATGGAGGATATAAATATTCATGGCCACCTTCAATGAATTTTCCTTCACCATTTCGCCCGTGGCAAACGCTGCATTGCGCTATAAAAATATCTTTTCCTTTTAAAGTATCTGCTGCCCTGGATAAAAAAGGAAGTTTCTCGGTGGTAGTGCCAAAAACATTTTTTGACTCCTTCGTTTTACTGTTGCCTATCCACTTAATATAAGCAATCATCGCTTTCATTTCCCTGCTCGAATCTCCAGGCTCTTGTCCGTTTAAACTTCGCTTAAAACATCCATTGATGCGCATTGCAAGATTTACGATATTGTTACTTCTCTTTGTGAACATAGGATAAATCATCCCGCTAATTGAAAAATTATTTGCAAAAAGTATTGTGCCGCCATCAATATGGCAATTGTCACAGTTCATACCGTTTGCAATTTGGGCGACACTTCCTTTTGGACCTAAATATTGTGCAGTGTGCACAATCAGTTCCCTTCCATACCGAATCAAATTGCCAGCCGAATCATGTGGCAAACTACTGGTGTCAGGAGGATTCCATATTACACTTTCAGTGAAAGAATCAGCGGTATCTTTTGTTTTTTTCTTCAGGGGTAAAAAATAAATTACCAGGATAATCAAAATAAAAAACACCGCTATTATCATCAACAGAATTATTCTGCGCATTTATTCTTTTTTCAACGATACGATTTAACCTGCAAAACAATAAGCACACCCATGCTCCTGTGCTCTTCCCACAGCCCACACTCCAGAAGGAAGCAGTTGAATTCCAGGCAGAATTCCAGCTATCAGCTCTTTTTGAACTGTGTCGGGATCCGCGTTCATTTTCTGTGCAATGGCGTGGCTATTGACCAAAATAGCAACAGAACAAACGCCAAACATCACACCGTTGTCCTGGAGTTCATTGATGCCTATCTGAACATTTCCAATCCCCGGTACAGTGAAATCTCCTGCTTGTGGTTGCCAGAAAATATTGCGCACAGAAGGTGCATTGGTTTTAGGATCGGTAATCTTTGCAAATTCGCCTAATTTGTATTTTTCCCAAAGGCTGCTGTCAAACGCATAAGGAATTGCTTCATGTCGTAAGATTACCACTTCATTACAATCTTTTTCAGTGGCACCAGTTTGTTGGTTGGTCATAAGAAATACTCTTGGCCAGACAAAAGGCAGTACACTGTTTGGCTGTGTAACATCAAATACAATACGGTGCTTACCATTGATTTTTTTAAACCACTCCTCTGGGTCTTCAGCGGAGTTTTTAATAGGTTTGGCGTGTGCTGCAAGTTGTGCAGGAATAGTAAGTGATGCCATCGTTAATGCACCGGCACCCATCGCAATTGTTCCAAGGAAATCGCGACGATTGGTTGTTAATTTGTGATCTTGACCTTTCATAATTGTATAATTAGAATGAGAAAATTGATTTAATAATTTAACTCGCCAAAAAAATTTTTGGTTGATTATAGTAGTGTAGGTGTAATCAGGAAAATCAATACCAGGCAACTATCTGCAGCAGTGAGGTAAGCTTAATGAGAGGCAACTATAAATCCCGAAAGTCCTGGAAAACAATAACAAAGAAATCAAGCAACATACCTTCGCCTCAGATTAAAAATTTACTTGTAGATTAGAGGGTTTTAATCTTATTTTCTAGGCAAATTTAGAAAATTTTATATTACCAAATTTTTTTCTTTAACACTTAAGATCATTTGGCGTGAATCGCCGGTAGAACGGGCAGACTTTCATTCCCACTTTCATTGACCGATTCAACGGAAAAAAAATAATTGTCCTTTGAATAAGGAATTGTAATTGATTTTTCAAGGGTAAATATTTTCTTTTGCCACATTGGGCTCGAAGTTTCTCTTATTAAAATATAATAACCCTTTACGTTTCCATTCTGAGGCGCCAGCCACGAAAGAGAAGAAGAATTACTTAAATTTTTGACTTCGATCTCTACTCTTTGAGGAGCTGAAGGTGCTTTAGCAAGATTTGATAAGTTGGCCAAATTAAGCGCGGTATTTTTTCGAAGATATTCGTAATCAACAAATTTTGGAAGGTCGCCATATTCAATTCCATTTTCTTTTCTTATATCTTGGTGCTGGTGATTAAAGTTCTCATTCATTTCAGTAATTCTTACTGCAGTAAAGCCACTTCTTAAGTAAGGAATGTGATCTCCGCCGCGCAGAAAACGGTCTGTACGATATATCAATTTTACTTCAAGATTATCAACATATCGTTCACCGATTTCTTTTATGTACCGGGCAAGTTCCCTTGATTTACTGTCATTCTCTAATCCTAAAGCTCTAATTCTTGCAATATCTTTTACCGTAGCAGTAGCAGGAATTCCTTCACTAAATATGCGCACTCTTGTGTTATTAACAATATTTGTCTCATTACCGTTATTGCTGCCAATAATGTCATTATTAAGCACGGCCCCAATATCCCAATTTTCTTTTTTTGCTTTATTCGCCATAAAAGTAGAACCAAACAATCCTTGTTCTTCACCAGTCACTGCCACAAAAATGATAGTTGCAGGAAAAGAATGTTTGCTCATGATCCTTGCACATTCTATTACTGCTGCTGTTCCACTTCCGTCGTCGTTGGCGCCAGGTGCATCGCCGGTTTTATCCATCACATCTGAACGCCGCGAATCCAAGTGCCCACTGATTATAAAAATTCGATGATCGTTTGGATCCGTTCCTTTCAAAGTCGCCATCACATTTCCTAATAAAAGCGGTGCATTTATCCTGTTTCCAGGTTGAATGGTGGTTGTGTCAATGACCGCACTTAATCTTCCTCCGGAATTTTTTTCAAATTGATTGAACTTTTTCAGTACCCAATTGCTTGCTGCTCCGATTCCTCTTTTCGAATCTTCTTGGCTGCTTAAAGTACTTCTCGTTCCAAAGGACACCAATGTGTTGATATATGATTGAAGAGAATCAGCAGAAACTTCATTCACCATTTTTGCAATTTCCGGATCGCGGTTGATGGTGGTTTGTGAAAAAACAGAGGTAGTAATAAGTAAAGTAAAAAAGAGTAAATATGGTTTCATTTCGGTTAATTGTATAAAATTTTTTAAAATCTTAAGGAAAGTTAACGATCAAGTTTTGAAGAACCAGATTTTTGATAAGTTGATTTGGTAAACAAACAAATATTGGTAAACATTATTTTACTTTCCCTTGTTTCTCTCAAAATCATCTGTTTAAAAAAAATTAATTTTGCACAAAAATTTTAATGATGAGTAAAGGACCAGTTTCACAATTTATAGAACACAATTATCGGCATTTTAATGCGGCCTCTTTGATGGATGCAGCGAAAGGGTATGAAGCGCATTTGAATGAAGGTGGAAAAATGTTGGTTTCTCTTGCTGGCGCCATGAGTACAGCCGAGTTGGGAATTTCTTTTGCAGAAATGATAAGGCAGGATAAAGTGGCAATCATTAGTTGCACCGGCGCCAATCTGGAAGAAGACATTATGAACCTGGTTGCGCATACTCACTACAAAAGAGTTCCCGAATACCGGCATTTAACGCCAAAAGAAGAATGGGACCTTTTAGAAAATCATTTCAACCGTGTTACCGATACGTGCATTCCCGAGGAAGAAGCTTTCAGGCGATTGCAGCAACATATTTATAAGATATGGAAAGATGCACAAGAAGCGGGAGAAAGATATTTTCCCCATGAGTATATGTATAAAATGTTGCTGAGCGGTGTGCTGGAACAGTATTATGAAATTGATCCAAAGAACAGCTGGATGCTGGCGGCAGCTCAAAAAAATATTCCGATCGTGGTGCCTGGCTGGGAAGACAGTACAATGGGAAATATTTTTGCTTCTTATGTAATTAAAGGCGATTTGAAAGCAAGCACGATGAAAAGCGGGATTGAATACATGGCGCAACTTACTGAATGGTACCGCGAATTATCAACAGGAAAAGGCCTTGGATTTTTCCAGATTGGCGGGGGAATAGCCGGTGATTTTCCTATTTGCGTGGTGCCGATGATGTACCAGGATCTTGAATGGGAAGATGTTCCTTTTTGGAGTTATTTCTGCCAGATATCAGATTCAACCACGTCTTACGGTTCCTATTCCGGTGCGGTTCCTAACGAAAAAATCACATGGGGAAAACTGGATATTCATACCCCGAAATACATAATAGAAAGCGATGCTACGATTGTAGTGCCGCTGATATTTGGGTGGGTTTTAGGATTGTAATTAGCCACTGGCTTATTAGCTAATCACGTAATTAATATGTTTGCCAAGAAAAATTTTTCACCACAAGAAGTTGGATTTGTTTCCTCTTTACCTATAAGTGGTTTGGCAGCGTTTGTATTCTACCTTTTTACTGAAGAATGGGAACTGTCGCTTTTGCTTTTTGTGGGTTTGTTCATTATCGCTTATTTAATAATTTTCAATGCGGTTAAAAGGTTTGTTTACAGGAAAATAAAACTGATTTACAAACTCATTTCTCAAACGAAGGCAAGCAAGAAAGAAGAGTTCTATTATAAAAATATTTTGCCTCAAAGTTCGATTGAGGAAGTGAGTGAAGATGTGGAGCAATGGGCGGTGCAGCATAGAGAAGAGTTGGAGGTCCTGAGAAAGAATGAAATATTCCGTAAAGAATTTTTGCTTAATCTTTCACACGAACTGAAGACACCAATCTTTGCTGTACAAGGTTATGTCGATACTTTGCTTAATGGCGCACTGTTTAATAATGAAGTCAACGTTAAGTTTTTGGAAAACGCTTCTAAAAATGTGGATCGACTGGTGAATTTGCTGGCCGATCTTGACGAGATCACCAAACTTGAAAGTGGTGAATTAATATTGCTAAAAGAGAATTTTGTAATTCAGGATCTCATCAAAGAAGTTTTTGAATCACTTTCGATAAAAACCCGTGAAAATCATATCCGTTGTTTTATAAAACCTGGTTGCGAGCTGCCGCTTACTGTTTACGCCGACAAAGAAAAAATCCGTATGGTGCTGATTAATCTTGTTGATAATGCATTAAAATACGGCAAACAAAACGGGACGATTGAAGCCAGCGCTTACAAAGTGGATGGAAAGAAGATCCTTGTTGAAATTACCGATAATGGTTATGGAATTGCAGAAGAACATCTATCAAGAATATTTGAGAGATTTTACCGCACTGATCTTGCACGCACACGCAAAGCCGGCGGGAGCGGACTTGGATTGTCGATCGTAAAACACATTATTGAAGCACATGGCGAAACAATTCATGTAAGGAGTAAACTAGACGTAGGAACAACGTTTGGATTCTTATTGGCTTCTGCAAGAGCGACTGCCGGTACTAAACAAATCTTTCCTGCCAATAAACAAGCAAATAATTAAGATTTTTATTTTACTTTTTTATGCCTGGAATTTCCTCAGCGACAGGATGCTCTGCAGAAAATTTCAAACCCAACAAAGACGCAATGCTTTGGGCAAATTGCTTTTGATAAAATTGAGATTGTGTTTTTACTTCTCCTTTTGCAGCTGTATCCGGCCCCATCACTGCAAACCAGATTTGATTGGAACCATCTATGTCACTACCGTGGCTTGTCCATTCATTTCCTGATCCACGGCCATGATCAACCGTAATAAATAAAGAAGTTTTGTCTTTGTATTGACGTTGCTTTTGAATATAATTCCAAATGCCTTTAAGCCATTTATCAAAGTGATGCGCCGCTTCCAGGTAATCTCTATAATGCCCGGCATGTGCCCAGTCATCGGTTTCTCCATAAGCGATGTAAAGCACTTTTGGTTTTGATGTTTTCAAATATTGCATTGCTTCATACTGCGTAAAAACATCAAGACATTCGTCGTCCCATGGTTGATATGAATCTTCCAACATATCGTTCATTAATCTTTCTTTAGAAGTCGGATTTTTTCCGCCGGTCTTGTCAAAAGCTGAGGTTACAGGAAAACCGCAATTGGGTTTATTTAGTATCCTGTCAAAAGCTGACCAGGCACCGAATGCTGCAACTTGGTTTTTAAATTTCGGTTGTCTGTTAATAAATTGAAGAAGAGTAGTGTTGGGATTATTTTTATAATTGTTCGTGTTGATTAAAGTATCTACATACCCGCAAAAAATTTCACTGTAACCCGGATAGGAAAACCAGTAAGGATTTGAATTATTTACGTCATTGGCGAAATTTCTGTTTCCATATATCTGGCCTTTTGAAGCAATTGTGCTCCATAAAAAGGGAAGCAATTTTATTCTTCTTTCCTCAATATTATTTGCCCAATATTTTTTAAGAATATAATCGCTATCGCCTTGGTTGTAATCACTATTAACTGCAATTGAAGAATCCATTCCGCCAAAAATCTCCTGCCAGCGAAATCCATCTGTTGTGATGATAATAATATTTTCTGTTTTTTGCTGCGCAAAGCCAGAAGTGTTAATCATAAAAAGAAATCCTGCAACTGCGGAAAGGCCTAGTTTTTTCATTTTGATTGAGTGCAATTATTATGATTTTCTAAATAGCCATTTTCCCATTTCACGGAAGGTTACTTTTTTACCATACAATAAAATTCCTGTACGGTAAATTTTTGCAGCAAGCATTGTTGTAAGAATAAAGCCGGCAACAAGAGACAACATCGAAACAACAATTTGCCATGCAGGAACATTCCCCGATGGAATCCGTGCCATCATTACAATTGGTGATGATAAAGGAATCATGCTTCCCCAGACAGCGATTGGTGCATCCGGTTTTCCAACAGCAGTCGACATAATCACAAACGACAAAATAATCGGCATGGTTATCGGCAACATTAAAGATTGTGCTTCCTGTGGATCTTCGTTTACCACGCTTCCGACAGCGGCAAACAATGAAGCATAAAAAAGATATCCGGCGATAAAATAAAACAGGAAACAGGGAATGATCAAACCCCAATTGGCAGATAAAAAAGTGCTTTTTGCATTAATGAAATTCATTGCTGCTGAACTATTGGCAGTTGCGCCGACGGTCGCATTCATAGATTGAGCGTGTTGCAAAGTTTCATGACTGAAAATGGAAGTACTTACCGATGATAATAAAATGATAAGAACGAGCCAGATCAATAATTGCGTGAGTCCAACGGCTGCGATCCCAAGGATCTTTCCGATCATTAATTGAAAAGGCCTTACAGAACTGATAATTACCTCTGCGATCCGGCTCATTTTTTCTTCCATTACGCCTCGCATCACAGCAGCGCCGTAAATAAATAAAGTCATGTAGATCAGGATCCCACTTCCGTAGCCAATTCCATAGGAAAGACCCGAATTGGTTTGCTCTGTTTTGTTTCCTTGTTTTACAACAGTTCTGAACTGGTAAGATTGATCTTCATTTGCCTGATTGATTGAATCGAGCAGTTTTTTATCGATATGATTTTTAAGAAATGCTTCGTTTCTTATTGCATTGTCTAATTGATCTTTTACTTTTTCTTCTGCTTCCAAACCCAATTGTTTTGTAGATACAAGTGCAATAGAATCACTTTGGGAATCGTAATTAGCTGGTATTTTTAAGAAAGCGGAATAACCTTTTTCCTGGAAATTATCAGCATTTACATCGGAAGGAAATTCATAAGTGACCAGATCGCTGTTTTGAAAATTGTTTTTAAAAATGCCGTTACTGTCAACCACAGCAATCTTTTGTTTTTCATGACTGGTAATGGAAAAATAAGCAGATGCAAAAATGAATCCTATGAAAAATAAAGGAAGTAAAATGGTGGAGAGAATAAATGTCCTGTTTCGAACTCTTGTTAAATATTCTCTTTTAATTACCAGCCAAATTTTGTTCATTGCAATATTGTTAGATTGACTTAATACGTTGCCGGGTGCTGCCCCTCACTCTTCAATTCCTGGACCTGCCTGATAAAAATTTCATTAAGCGATGGAAGCACTTCATTGAAAGAAATTATAGGAGCTTGGTGATTTAAAAATTCCTGTAAAACCTGCGCCGGCTTATTTCCATCCTTAATTTTTACATTTAAAAATTTCCCTCTTGAACTTACTATTTCGAATGAATCGCTTGTAAACTGCGCAGGCAATTCATCGAAACCCACTTTAAAAATGTGTTCTTTGAAATCCTCTTTTACCTGCGTAACGGTTCCGTCGAGAATTTTTTTGCCTTTATTTACCAACAGGATGTGATCACAAATTTCTTCTACCTGTTCCATCCTGTGCGTACTGAAAATGATGGTGGTGCCTTTTTGAGCCAATTTAAAAATTTCATCTTTTATCAGGTTGCTGTTTACAGGATCAAGGCCGCTGAAAGGTTCGTCCAAAATCAACAATTTCGGTTCATGAAGAACTGTGGTTACAAACTGTAATTTTTGACCCATTCCTTTGCTCAGATCGTTTACCTTTTTGTTCCACCAGCTTTGCATCTCAAACTTTACAAACCATTCCTTAATTTTTTTCATTGCGTCGCGGCGGCTAAGTCCTTTTAATTGCGCCAGGTACAAAGCCTGTTCTCCAATCTTCATTTTTTTATAAAGACCTCTTTCCTCAGGCATGTATCCGATCTTTGGAATGTCTTCAACCGGGTTGAATTTCTTCCCTTCAAAATAGATTTGGCCGCTGTCAGGATAAAAAATTCCAGTTATCATCCTGAGCAAAGTTGTTTTGCCAGCGCCATTCGGCCCGAGCAAACCAAAAATGCTTCCTTCAGGGATTGAAAAACTAATATCATCAACTGCTTTTTGCGTAGCATAATATTTTTTCAGGTTCTGTAATTCCAGTATTGCCATCGCTTCTTTTTGAAATGAAAAAATTTCTTGGTGCAAAAATTATTGTAGTTGCGAAGGTATTAAAGACCTGCAAAGGCTCATAATATTTGATATAAAGTTTTTATGAACGGTAAAGTCGGCATTAAACAAATAAATAATCGGGATTTTTATTTCATCTCTGCAATAGCCACAGCTACTCTTTCGCCATCCATTGCCGCACTCACAATTCCTCCTGCATATCCTGCACCTTCGCCACAAGGAAATAAATTTTTTATCTGTGGATGATGCAGCAATTTTTCATCGCGTGGAATTCTTACGGGAGAAGAAGTGCGGCTTTCAGTAGCTACCAAAACGGCTTCATTGGTAAAATATCCATGGTTTTTATTTTTTCCCGGCATTTTTTTGCCAAATAAACGGAATGCAATTTTTAGGCGGCTGTTGATAAAGGGAGGCAATACGTTCATTAGCATCGCTGATCCAATTCCAGGCAAGTAAGAACATTTCGGTAATGAAGATGACAATTTATCTTCTGTAAAATCGACCATTCGTTGTGCCGGTGCCACAAATTCTCCACCGCCGGCAGCAAACGCTTTTTCTTCAATCTCTTTTTGAAAATCCATCATCAATAATGGAGAGGAAAAATCAATCTTCTTTTTACTATCTGAAAAATATTTTTTCACATCTTCAATTTCCAGTTGGACGACCATGCCACTGTTGGCGAAAGGATTGTTTCTTTTAGAAGGACTCCAACCGTTTACCACTAATTCATTTTGATATGTTGAAGCCGGCGCAATAATACCGCCGGGGCACATGCAAAAAGAAAAAACGCCTCTTCCTTCTACTTGTTCGACCAGGCTGTATGAAGCGGGAGGAAGAAAACGTTTTTGAGGATTATTTGTTCCGTATTGTATAGAATTGATCAATTCCTGTGGATGTTCAATTCTTACACCTAATGCAAAAGGCTTTGCAATTATTTCGGTGTTTTTCTCCTTTAATAAAGAAAAAATGTCACGTGCAGAATGGCCGGTTGCAAGAATGAAAGAATCGCCGTTTAAAATATCTCCATCGGCAGTTTTCACTGCTTTTATCCGGTCTTTTTCAATTACAAGATCAATTACTTTTTTTTCAAAATGAAATTCGCCGCCACAGTCCAAAATGCGTTTGCGCATTTCCGTTATTATTGATGGAAGTTTGTTTGTGCCGATATGAGGATGTGCGTCGTACAAAATATTCTCACCGGCTCCAAAATGAACAAAAAGATTTAAAATCCTGTTGATATCGCCGCGCTTTGTACTGCGGGTATACAACTTTCCATCGCTGTAAGTACCAGCACCGCCCTCTCCAAAACAATAATTGCTTTCAGGGTTGATGATTCCTTCTTTATTTAAAATGGCAAGGTCTCGCCGACGCGCTCTTACTTCTTTTCCTCTTTCAACAATAATTGGTTTTACACCTTTTTCAATTAGTTGCAAAGCTGAAAAAATTCCTGCCGGGCCACCACCGACGATCACTACTTTTTTCGACGAATTATTTACGTCCTTAAAATAAAATGGCTGTATTATTCTTTTCTGGAAAGGTTGATTAATAAAAGCATCGACACTAAGGTTGATCCACACGATTTTACCTCTTGCATCAATCGATTTTTTTATTATTTGGAAGCCGGAAACCGAGCTGGATTTTTTCCCTGTAATCTTAGCAATCTGCTCATGGATAATGCTTTCACTTTCTGCTTCAGATGGCAGAAGTTTGAGGTTGATTTGTTGTCGCATAATAATAGTGCCGGGTGGTTATCCCGGTAACTTTATAAACTAAAACGGAAGATCGTCAATAGCATCTTCTGAAGAAGAAGTAAAGGTATCTAAAGGTTCAAAATAATCGTTGTCAATATTTGCCTCTTTCCCTGGTTTTAAGATTTGTTCAATACGCCAGGCATCAAGATTATTGAAGTAAGAAACGCGGCCGTCTTTTTCCCATTTGCTTCCACGAATATTGAAATGAACTTTTATTTCATCTCCCACATTTACACGATCAATAATGCCAGTGCGGTCTTGTACACATTGAAACTTTATATAGTTGGTTATAAGCTTGCCATTAACGTCTTCAGATTTCTCTACCACGAACTCCCGTGTTTTAAAAGATTCGGTTCGTTGGGTAGTATCAAATTTTATTAGTAGTTTTCCTGTCAGTTCATAACTCATATTAATTGAAATTTTTTTTAAAGGTAAATTCATTTGCGGTAAAGATGATGTATTGAAGCAGAATATCAAAAAATGTTTTACACATTTAAATAAAAATTTTGAAATTAATTTTTGAGCCTCTGTTCCTCTCTGAAGCGATTTTTTAACCTCCAGAAAAAAGACAGTTTTTGTGTGAATTCAATGCAGCATTGCCTTTTAAAATCCGGTACATTTTGGAAATGAATTGTATTTGGTTTTTTTAAAAAGAAAATTATTTTTATTGTAAAAAAACACAGAATAAAAAATTTTTTTTTCAACAAATTCTTTTGATATTCGCCTTGTTGTTGATGAAAATTTTTACAAATTATTTTGTATCAATTTTCAATAATCCCACAGAAGAACTTTTTCTAAAACATTTAAAACGGCTTAAGGAAAATAATGGATAATGCTTGCGAAACAGTATGGAGTAATTGTCTCAACATTATTAAGGATATAGTTGAGTGGCAACATTACAAAACCTGGTTCGAGCCAATCAAACCTGTGCTGCTTAAAGATAATATTTTGACTATCCAGGTTCCCAGCCAGTTTTTTTATGAGTATATTGAGGAACATTACGTAAACCTTCTGGCAAAGACACTGAAGAGAGAATTGGGGAAAAATGCAAGATTGGAATACCGGATTATGATGGACAGCGGCAATAGCAAAAACAAACCGGTAACGATGGATGTGCCAGGGCATGGTTACAAGTCGTATTCAAACAATGAAATGGATTTTCCTTTAGTCATAACGAATCCTGTTAAGAACCCGTTTGTAATACCGGGTCTTAAAAAGATGCAGATTGATCCGCAGCTAAATTCATCTTATACATTCGATTCCTACATTGAAGGAAATTGCAATCGTGTTGCACGCCGTGCTGGAAAAACAGTGGCTGAAAAGCCAGGTTCCACTTCTTTTAATCCTTTGGTAATTTATGGCGGCGTTGGTTTAGGGAAAACGCATTTGGCCCAGGCAATTGGAAATGAAGTAAAAAATCTTCATAATAATAAAGTGGTTTTGTATGTGAGTTCCGAAAAATTTATTAACCAGTTTGTAGATCACGGAAGAAATAATGCCATCAATGATTTTATTCATTTTTATCAGCTGATAGACGTCTTAATAATAGATGATGTTCAGTTTTTCAGCCGCGCAGAAAAATCGCAGGATGCATTTTTCGCAATCTTTAATCACCTGCATCAAAGTGGTAAGCAATTAATACTTACTACTGATAAGCCACCTAAAGATTTGGAAGGCGTTCAGGAAAGATTGCTAAGCCGTTTCCGCTGGGGATTGAGTGCCGATCTGCAGGTGCCTGATTATGAAACCAAGATCGAAATTCTTGAAAGGAAAATGAAAAATGACGGGCTTGAAATGCCGCGGGAAGTAGTAAAATACATTGCTTATAATATTCAAAATAACATACGTGAGCTGGAAGGTGCACTGATTTCCCTATTGGCACAATCTTCGCTGAATAAGAGAGAAATTGACCTTGAATTGGCTAAAAAAGTGTTAAGGAATTTTATCAAATCATCTTCGAAAGAAATTACTATCGATACTATTCAAAAAATGGTGTGTGATTATTTTGATGTTCCTTATGAAAAGCTTCTTCAAAAAACAAGGAAGCGTGAAATAGTTCAGGCTCGACAGATCACCATGTTTCTTGCCAAAGCATTTACAAAAAATTCGTTGAAAACAATAGGTGAACATTTTGGAGGTCGCGATCATACTACAGTAATTCATAGTTGTCAAACTGTTAAAGACCTTATGGACACTGACATTTTATTTAAGGAAAGCGTGATTGAACTTCAGCAGAAAGTGCAATTAGCTGCTATGTAGAGTGGATTTTCACCAAACTATTTTTGCAGGCTCCTTTAAGGCTCGTAAAAAACAAGAATCACTTTTATTTGTCAGTTTACTGCAAACTGATTGCAAATTTTTATTCATACCTTCTTTTATTATATTTAAAACCGTCACTTATGATATCCAAGAAAATAATTGGTTCAATTCTCCTGGTTTTTGCAACATCATTTTCTTCATTTGCGCAGTTAAAGAAAGAAAACACAACCGTAAAGATTAATATTGAAAAAGATACTGTTATCAATTATAAAAAACCTCAGAAATCGGTAACAGAAGGTTATGTAACCGTTGAAGGAAAAAGGATCAATTATAACGCAGTAGCGGGAACTTTGATTTTAAAAAATGATCTCGATACACCGACATTAAGTATGTCTTATGTTGCATATTTTCAAAATGACGAAAAAAACCGGGCGCAAAGACCGATTACTTTTATTTATAATGGTGGTCCGGGAAGCGCGACTATTTGGTTGCACATGGGTGCATGGGGACCACAAAGGGTTTTTATCAATGATACGTCACGCACTAAAGCGCCTTACAAAACTGTCAATAATGAGTACAGTCTTTTAGATGTAAGCGATCTTGTTTTTATAGATGCGCCGGGCACCGGTTTTGGCGAAGTAATTACCAAGGCAAAAGGCGGAGCAGGTGAGGGGAAAGACTTTTTTGGTATTGACCAGGACGCGCGGACTTTTAGAGATTTTATCACCCAGTTTCTTTCTGAGTATAACCGCTGGAATTCTCCAAAATATTTGTTTGGTGAAAGTTACGGAACCTTCAGATCAGCAGTAGTAGCCAATTTGCTGCAGAATGCAGGTGTCGGTCTTAACGGTGTCATTTTGCTTTCGCAATTACTCACTTATGGGAATATGAGCGACATTGCAGCTAATAATCCGGGCGATGATCAGGCGTATGAATTGGCTTTGCCCTCTCTTGCAGCAACAGCCTGGTACCATCATAAGCTTCCCGATCAGCCAGCCGATCTGGAACCTTTTTTAAAAGAAGTAGAAAATTTTGCAATGAATCAATATACGGTTGCTCTTAACAAAGGCGCAACAATAGATTCAACTTCATTCAATGAAATAGTCCAGAAGTTGCATAATTATACCGGGCTACCGGTGACGTATATACGAAAAGCTAACCTGAGAGTGACTGGCCCGCAGTTTGAACAGGCACTTCTCGGTGATGAAAGCAAAGTTACGGGGCGTTTGGATTCTCGGTTTTCAGGAAGCGATTACGATCCTTTAAGCGAAACATCAGAATATGATCCGATGGATTCCTATATCGATGCGGCTTTCACGGCTACCTTTAATAATTATGTAAGAACTGAATTAAAATTTGGCAAGGGAATGCAGTATAAAAACTTTGGAAATGTCGGTTCCTGGGATATGAAACGTAGCGGTTATGTAGGTTTCCCAAATGTGATGCAGGATCTTGCTCGTGCAATGATTTATAACCCCGATTTAAAAGTGATGCTCAATATGGGTTATTTCGATTTGGGAACGCCCTTTTATGAAGGCGTTTATGAAATGCAGCATTTACCAATGCCCACTTCTTTGCAAAAAAATATTCAATTGAATTATTATTATTCAGGGCACATGGTTTATTTACACCCCGAATCGCTTAGAAAACTGCATGATAATGTTGCAAAATTTATTACTTCTTCTTATTAACAGAACAATTGAATTTTAAAGGAAAGATAAAAGCCGGAATTTAAGGTTCCGGCTTTCGGGTATATAAGAATCTTTATTATTTACTTGTTTACTGTTTATTTAATAATTGTAATCTCTTCTTGCTGCATTCCATCGTATGCCGACATTAAAATTGCTGGAGGTTGGCAATGAAGTGAATTTTCTAAAGAGAAGATTGCCATCAATAAAAAGGTTTTCCTTTAACTCATATGATAAGGTAAAAGAAGCGTTGAAACATTGTACAGTTCGGCCATCGCCGATAAAATAGCCGAAATCTTTGAAGCGGGAAACGTACGATTCAAATGGATTTGCGCCATAATCCAAGCCTAAAGTATCAAGCCCTTGTTTGTAATAAATCGCACGGGCATCAACATACCATTTTGGTGCCGGCTGGTATTTTAATACCCCAACCCATTCCTGGAAATTAGCTCCCAAAGGATGAGCCAATGGTTGGTTATAATGCGTGTAATCAGCAACTGAATCGTTATGCGAATAAGTGAAAGGCCTTACACGGTTGCTTTCCAGCTGAAGGTCAAGGTTTTTTATGGTAAAGGCGTCCACATATTTAGCACCCAGCTGATATCCATATTTATTGGCCCAATAACCATTATTCTTCGCGATTTCATGCACATGAAATTCATCCAAAAGTAATTGTCCGTAAAATTGGAAATGATGAGCCGCGTTGGCTTTAAAATCAATTCCAGCAACAGCATTGTCAGGACTTCCGAGAGTGCCTTCAACATGCCTTAAGAAAATAACAGGATTTAAGTATTCAAAATCAAACCTGTTCTTTCTGCCAAAAATTACTCCTTCAAATAATCCTACATTCAATGATTTGCCGATGTTCATGCTTAGATGATGCATCGCAGCATATTTCCTGTCCAATAAGTTATCGCCGGTTTTTGTGTATACCGGCATTAATTCCATGAAAAGATTTTCGTAGTCAAATTTCCATATTTTAGTATTCAGTTTCAGGAATAAATAACTGTCGCCAAAATCACTTAAGAAAAGGCTTCTGTAGCCGTTTCCTAGGAAATTTTTATCATATCCAAATTGTACATCAATGTATTTTGTGATATTAAAAGTCGCATAACCTCTTCCATCAAAATAATCAAAACCATTAATCTTAAATTTTTTATAGAAACCCACGCCTGGTACAGCATTAAATTCTGCAACACGATTTTCAAAAAATGATGGACCACGTTCCTGGTTGTCTGTTATTGTGGTTGAGAAGCCAATTTTATTAGCAATTCGTCCACGCAATGTAACGCCCCGCTTGTTATAATAAAGGCTCTGAGAATTGCCAGATTCTCCTCCCACCTGCAAATCCAAAACAGGATTCAGGGCAAGAAAAAAATCTTCGGTATTTGCTTCCAACAAATCCGGCTTGGTTGTGTAAAAAGTATTCCACAAAGATTTTTTACTCAAAAAACTTTTTTTGGAACCAGACACCCATTCAGAATTATCCATTAAAACGGAATGCAAATTATACTCGTCAACTGAAGTTAGATTAGATTTAGAATCCGATAGTTTATTTACGCTGTCAATATATTCTGCTTCTTCTACCACTGATCTGCGGCTGAAAGGTTTTAATGTAGAAAAATTAAGCTCCGTATTCTTACCTTCCTTTATTTCAAGCCGGTCAATAATATGATAGTCTTTAGAGCCTTCAGGAAGATAAGTGGTTTGGGCAAACAGGGTAAGCGGGTAAAAAAATACCACCAGAGTAATAACTCTTTTTATATTTTGCATTGAGTTGGATATTAATTATTAATTTTCAAGATATGCAAAATTATCTTTTAAAACAGATATCGGTCGTCAATGAAAATAATATTTCTGAAAAGGATGTCTATATTAAAAATGGCCGGATTGAAAGAATAGAAAATCAAATCAATTTAAAAGAAAAGGTTTCCGAAATAAACGGCGAGGGAAGGCACATATTTCCCGGCGCTATTGATGACCAGGTACATTTTCGTGAACCGGGGTTGACCCATAAAGCAGATATTTATTCAGAAAGCAAAGCCGCTGTGGCTGGTGGTGTTACTTCTTTTATGGAAATGCCAAATACAATTCCGAATGCGCTCACCGGCGCTTTATTGGAAGATAAATATGCAATTGCAAAAAAAAACTCATTGGCCAATTATTCTTTTTTTATGGGCGTGAGTAATGATAATGCTGATGAAGTTTTGAAGATGAACAAACGCAAAAATGATATTTGTGGTGTAAAGATTTTTATGGGATCAAGCACCGGAAATATGCTTGTGGATAGTGAACCCGCGCTGCATAAAATCTTTAGTGAAAGTGAATTATTGATTGCCACGCATTGCGAGGATGAAAAAATTATTAAAGAGAATTACAAAAATCTGAAAAGTATAAAACCAGTTCTTTCGGCATCTGATCATCCCATTATCAGAGATGTAAATGCATGTTATGCATCTTCTTCCTTTGCTGTTTCTCTTGCTAAAAAATACAACAGCCGCTTGCATATTCTTCATATCAGTACAGCAAAAGAACTGGAATTATTTTCAAATCAAATTCCCTTGAAAGAAAAAAGAATAACAGCCGAAGTTTGCGTTCATCATCTTCATTTTACGGCTGACGATTATGAAAGATTGGGTTATTTAATAAAATGCAATCCCGCCATTAAAGCTGATGAAAATAAAGAAGCTCTTTGGAAAGGCCTGCTGGATGACCGTTTGGACGTGATAGCAACAGATCATGCACCGCATACTTTAGAAGAGAAACAAGGGCCATACGAACATGCGCATTCGGGTTTGCCATTAGTTCAGCACCCAATGCTGTTGATGTTGTATTATTATAAACAAGGAAAAATTTCTTTGGAAAAGATCGCTGATAAAATGAGCCATGCTGTGGCGGATTGTTTTAAGATAAAAGACCGCGGTTACATAAGAGAAGGATATTTTGCTGATTTGGTTATTGTTGATCTAAATAAAACAACAACTGTAAAAAAAGAAAATCTTTTGTACAAATGTGGATGGAGTCCTTTGAAGGGTTTTACTCTTCCGGCGGAAATTACGCACACTTTTGTAAACGGAAATTGTGTTTATGGAAATTCGGTATTTGATGAATCTAATAAAGGGCAGCGATTGAAATTCAATACTATTTAAAAAAGCATCTAGATGGAAACAGATAAGACGACGTTAAATGATCTTTCGATATTTAATTATGAAGATGAATTTTCTGTTTTCAATAAAATAAATCTTACACGAACTACGGGAGGAAGAGAAAAACTTCGCCAAATTTTCAATCATTCTTTAAATGATATCGATTCGATAAAAGAGGTTCAGGAAACTTTACAGCTAATTCTTGAAAAGCAAGGTCAGTGGCCGCTTTTAGTAAGCAATGGCTCTATATTAATGATCTATAAGTTTTATGAAAGCACAATTGACGAACCTCCATCAAGGCCCTCACCGATATCCGCGTATTTCTATAAAATACTTCATGGGCCGGATTTTTCTTTGATAAAATATTCCATGGGCCATGCGTTTGATTTTATAAAAGGAATGCAGCAAATTGTAAGTGTTTTTTTAAATGATGAAACACCATCGAATTTAAAAAAGGTTTTGCAAAAAGCGCAGGTGCTCATTGAAAGACATCAGTTCCAGGGCGTTTTTAATAAAGAGAAATCAAATGATTTCTATAATTACGAAATGCTTTCATTTGCTTATTTCGTACGGTATCATTACAAGCAATATTTTTTAGAGTTGATTGACATTTATTCGCAGTTGGATGCGTGGTATGGAATGGCAATGGCAGTAAAAGAACTTAAATTGGCATTTCCGGTTTTTATTTCTTCTGATGAACCGGTATTGCAAGTTAAAAAATTGTATCACATTTTATTGCCGGATCCGGTTGCTTATGATGTGCAACTAAATCAGAGCAATAATTTTATTTTTTTGACAGGAGCAAACATGGCTGGTAAAAGCACTTTCATAAAAGCAGTAGGCAGTTCTGTTTTTTTAGCGCATATTGGTATGGGCGTTCCAGTTGAGTCGATGGAGCTTTCTTTGTTTGACGGCTTACTTAGTAATATCAATGTGGAAGATAACATTTCAAAAGGCGAAAGCTATTTTTATAACGAAGTGCAACGCGTAAAAAAGACGATTATAAAAGTAAACGATAAAAGAAAATGGTTAATTCTGATAGATGAATTGTTTAAAGGAACGAATGTGGAAGATGCGATGAAATGCAGTACAGTCGTTATTGAAGGGCTGATCAAAATCAAACGCTCGTTATTTATTTTATCGACACACCTGTACGAAATAAGTGAACATTTAAAAGGCTATCCGAATATTGATTTTAAATATTTTGAAACGGAAGTAAATGATGATAAACTGATCTTTAATTACCGCCTGAAAAATGGTGTAAGTAATGACCGTCTCGGATACCTAATCCTCAAAAGAGAAAAAGTAATTGACCTGCTTGAAAATTTATAACAACAAAGATTTTATTTCAGCTAAGCCGTTCGCAGTTTTTCTTCAGTAATTTCATTGCTACGAATTATCTCATTTCATGTTAGTCAAAACTTTCGGCAGCGCTGTTTATGGGGCTGAAGCAATCACTATCACAGTAGAAGTAAATGTAAGCTCGGGAAATACACAACGATTGTGGGCCTTGCTGATAATGCAGTAAAGGAAAGCCTCGAGGGAATGGAAACCCAATTAAAGCCAATGGCTATGATTTAGTAAAATGCTTAAAGAAATTTGTACTATTTCGCCGGTAGGAGCCAATCTTTTGAAAGTGGCATTGGGAAAATTAAATCTTTCAGAACGTGCTTATGACCGCATTTTAAAAGTTAGCAGAACCATTGCTGATCTTGCCGGAAGCGATGATATTAAACCGGAGCATCTTGCCGAAGCAATTCAATAAAGGAGCTTCGATAGAGAAGGCTGGGCGGGATGAATTGCAGGTCTGATTGGTCCACAAATAATGAAGTAAATTCTCAAACCAACGCCTCGTACAAAACTTCCACGGTATGCAAAGCTCTCACGCCTGTTCCATCTTTTACCTGATGACGGCAACTCGTTCCCGGTGCAGCAATGACCACTTCTTTAGCCTTGCTTCGTACTGCAGGAAATAAAACCAACTCACCGATCTGCATAGATAAATCATAATGCTCTTTTTCAAAACCAAAGGAACCTGCCATACCGCAGCATCCTGAGCGAATTTCTTCGACGGAATAATTTTCCGGGAGAGACATCATTTTGATTGATGAGGCAGTTGAAGACAATGATTTTTGATGACAATGACCCTGAAGTTTAATGTGGCGTGTTTCAGTAGTGAATGAACTTTTTTTGATATTTCCTCTTTCAATTTCGCGGGCAATGAATTCGTCTATAATAAAAACATTCTTTGATAAGGCTTTTGCAGAAGCGAGATTTTCGTCATCGACCAGATCGATATACTCGTCCCTGAAAGTTAGTATCGCGCTCGGTTCTATTCCTATCAAAGGTGTTTCTTCTGAAATAATTTTGCTGAATATTTTTACATTTTTATCGGCGACTTTTTTTGCCTGCCGCAATAATCCCTTTGACATCCACGCTCTCCCACTTTCTTCATGTTCTGGCATTATAACTTCATAACCCAACTTTTGCAGCAGGAGAATGGCCTTGATACCAATTTCTGTATCATTATAATTGGTAAACTCATCACAGAATAAATAAACCCTATTTTTTTTAGGCTCACCATTACCGTTAGTGTTCTTCTGTTTGTCGAACCATTTTCTTAAGCTTGTTTTATATAACGTAGGCATCGAACGTTTTACTGCAAATCCTGAAAAGCGTTTTATGGCGCTACTGATGCCTGGCGCCGTCATCATCCAGTTGTAAATTCCCGGTGCTATTGAGCCCAATTTCGCAGACTTATTAAAATTTGCGATCAGCCTGGAGCGAAACGGTACGCCATTGGCATCGTAATATTGTTGAAGGAATTCTGCTTTTAATTTGGCTACATCTACACTTGAAGGACATTCAGATTTGCACCCTTTGCAACTAAGGCATAAATCCATCACTTGGCGAATTTCTTCATGATCGAAGCGATTCATTTTTGTTGAATTGGTAAGGAACTCCCTTAAAATGTTTGCCCTCGCCCTGGTAGTATCTTTTTCGTTTTTTGTAGCCATATAAGAAGGACACATCGTACCTCCGGTTAAATGAGTTTTACGACATTCGCCGGTGCCATTGCACTGTTCGGCATGCTGCAGTATATCCTGGTTATGAAAACGGAACACCGTATTAAATGTGGGTGTTTTCTGGCCGGCTGTATACCTTAAATGGGTGTTCATAGGCGGAGTATCCACAATCTTATTCGGATTAAAAATGTTTTCCGGATCCCATGTATGTTTAATGCTTTGAAACAGTCCGTAATTTTTTTCACCTACCATTTGCTTAATAAATTCCCCACGAAGCCTTCCGTCGCCGTGCTCACCGCTTAATGAGCCTTTGTATTTTTTTACCAAATCAGCAATCTCCTGAGCAATTATCCGAAAAAGCCTGTTGCCTTCTTCTGTTTTTAAATTGATGATAGGACGCAAATGCAATTCTCCTGAACCGGCATGTGCATAATGAACAGAATACAAGCCATGTTTCTTCAGGATTTTATTGAATTCTTCAATATACTCAGGGAGGTCAGCAGTATCAACAGCAGTATCCTCAATCACCGGAACCGCTTTTTCATCCCCCGGAAGATTGGCTAATAGACCAAGGCCCGCCTTGCGCAGCGTCCATATCTTTTTGGTATCATCCCCAAATAATAAAGGAAAATGATATCCCAAACCTGCATCCCGCATTTCTTTTTCACATTCGTTCGCAATCTCAATCACACCTTCATGTGTAGGAGCAGAAAATTCTATTACCAAGACCGCTTCAGGATCACCCTTCACAAAAAACCGGTTTTTACTTTGCTCAATGTTTTCTTTGGTGCATTCGAGGATGTAATGATCAATCAATTCACTTGCAAGAGGCTTGTGTTTTAAGGCAATTAAATTTCCACGCAAAGCATCATCAATTGAATTGAAATGAACGCAAAGTAAACCTGTTCCTTTAGGAGGCAGCGGAACAACATTTAATTTTATTTCAGTGATAAAGGCAAGCGTGCCTTCGGAACCGGCAATTAATTTGCAAAAATTAAAATCTTCTGTTCCAGCAACAAAGGGTGCCGTTTCAAGCAAAAGGTCTAACGCATAACCTGTGTTTCTTCTTTCAACACTTTTCTTCGGAAATTCTTTTCTAATTTCTATCTGGTTATCATAATTGCCCAATAAGCTTCTTACATTTTTATAAACAGAGGCTTCTAAATTATTACCCTCACATTTTTCATGAAACTCTTCGGTGCTTACTGTTTTAAAAACAGCCTCGCTTCCATCGCTAAGCAAAACATTTACTTCCAGCAAATGTTCCCTTGTACTCCTGTAAACGATTGAATTGGAACCGCAGGAATTATTGCCAACCATTCCTCCAATCATAGCCCGGTTTGCCGTGGAGGTTTCAGGACCGAAGTATAAGCCGTGCTGTTTTAAAAACATATTCAATTCATCTCTTATAACACCAGGCTGCACGCGAACCCAATGCTCTTCTTCATTTACCTCAATAATTTTTGTAAAATATTTTGAAACATCTACTACAATGCCGTTACCAACTACCTGGCCGGCAAGTGAAGTGCCCGCCGTCCTTGGAATTATTGATGTATGATTTGATTTGGCAAAAGCAATTAATTTTTTAAGATCACCAACTGATTTTGGAATCGCTACGGCCAAAGGCATTTCCTGGTATGCGGAAGCATCGGTGGCATATAACATTCTCATCGTATCATCTGTAAAAAATTCTCCTTCTAACTGGCCTGATAATTCTTTCAAGCGGTTCTCCATAAACAAATTTTTTATAAAGCTGTAAAGCTAAAACGTTTTAAACAGGCACACGGCATTTTTAAAAAAATTTTTGAATCTTTTATACAGCGGTAAGGGCGCCTACTTCCAGTGTAAAGTATTGATCAAATGTTTCATATCCTGTTGCAAAAAAGCGTTTACCGGACGAAGAGAATCTTCATTTGGAGTAGCATCAAAATATAAGGCGCCTCTTAGAAAATGGTGTGTGGTATCGGAGAGGAAAAATTGTTTTGCTGTAGCCACGTTGCCAGATACTTTAAAAAAAACACCGGTGATATTGTTTGGAGTATGCATTAGGCTGTCTTCAATCGAATAGGCCTTCACATCATTTTTATAAGTAAGATTGTAAGCGTCATTCACCATTTTTTCAAAACTGTTCACTCCAATAGAATCACGATAAGTTCCGTCAGGTTTTTTTACTTTATAGACAGAAACTCCTCCGATTTGTTTGTAGCTGATGAAAATGGTTCCGTTAAAAGTTGGAAATTCAATATTGATCCAATAAGGATTTTTAGCACCTTCACCAAAATAAGAGGAATCCTTTGCTATCCTTGCGTATACCGGATATTCAAAAGTGTAAGGATAGTCCGGTTCATTGAAAGTCGTATACTGTTTTTTTGGGAAATCTATTTTAAAATATCCTTCTTTCTTTGAAGTGTAATTTGAATTGCAACTTAAGCATAGTAAACAAACAAAAATTGAAAAAAATAAACCGTTCATTCTGCAATGTTTGGTCCAAGATAAGATCATTTATTTTTGCTGTTTCTGTTTTAAAGTAAGTTTCACTTTTGCAATACGGTTTTTATTGATCTCAAGGACAGTAAAAATATAATTATTGGTTTCAAACTGCTGATTTACGGTTGGGAATTCTCCGGCAATTTCAAGGATAAGGCCTGCAAGCGAATCACTTTCTCCGCGCAGCAGATCAAAAGTGTGAGTTGGAATTTTAAGAATCCTGCAAAGATCATTGATCATTGTTTTGCCTTCAAAAACATAATTAAAATCATCGATCTTTTTATTGCCCGTTTGCTCATCGTCAAATTCATCCTGTATGTCACCAATAATTTCTTCCATTATATCTTCTAAGGTGATGATACCTGAAGTGCCGCCAAACTCATCAACTACAACAGCCATATGTATACGCTTATTTCTGAAATCCTGCAGAAGATCTTCTATCAGTTTTTGTTCGTGCACATAGAATACACTGCGCATTAAAGGATGCCAGTCCAGATCTTCTTTATCAGCATGAGGCAATAAATCTTTGGTATGAAGAATTCCGACGATTTCGTCAAGATTGTTTTTATAGACCGGTAACCTTGAGTAAGAAAATTCTTTTACTCTGCTTAACACTGTGCTGAATGAGACAGAAGCTTCAATACCACTTACATCCAGCCTTGGGCGCATGGTTTGTTTAACTGTGGTATTGCTAAATTTACGAATGCCTTTTAAAATTTGTTTCTCTTCGCTCGACGCTTTATTATCAGGCAACAGGTCAATCGCATCATCGAGTTGAGAATCTTCTTTGGCGATGTTTCCCGAATGGAACATTCTTTCAACTGAACCATTAAAAGCAACAAGTCGAAGGCTTATTTTATGGAGGATCGTGTTAAATATTTCAACGATTAAAGAAGCGGTAGAGGCAAACCAGATCTTATGATGCGTAGCCCACACTTTTGGAAGCACCTTGCAAAATAAAATTAATACGGCCGTGATGGCAAATACTTTGATAAGGAAATTAATAATCATGTGAAATCCAAGCGCATCGATCCATTGATCCAGAAGTAGGTTGGAAATTAAAATAATTCCTATGTTCACAAAACTGCCTGCTATCAGAAGCGAAGCCATCAATGCTTTCGGATCTTCCAACAACGAAACTATTCTCTTATAGGAAGGCTGCTGGCGTGTTTTTAGCATATTGATGTCCTTCAGTGTTAATGAAAAGAAGGCTATTTCGGATCCGGAAAAAAGAAAAGATAAAACGAAAAGCACCAATAAAATAAAGAACAGGATGGTGCTGGTAGATGCAGGTGTAATGGCTATAATTGTAAGCAAATGATAACTATTTGTTGAGCAAAATTAAAATCCAAATATAAAGATTTGATAAAAATGTATGTGCCGGTAATTGTTTAAGAATCTTTTTCAGCTCCCGCGTCGTCCGCAGTATGATGCTCATCCAAATGCTGGTGAGTATCTTCAGAATTCATATCAGATCGTTTGTCAAGCATAATAAGATTGTCGGCAATAATTTCTGTAGCTACTTTTTTATTGTGATCCCTGTCTTCCCAATATCTTGTTTTTAAACGTCCCTCAATATAAACGAGGCTGCTTTTGTGCAAATATTTTTGGGCGAGTTCCGCAAGTCCGCGCCAAAGCACAATATTATGCCATTCTGTTTGAGAAATTAATTTGCCATTCTTGTCTTTGTAGGTTTCTGTGGTAGCTAAGGGAAATTTTGAAACAGGAATGTTACCTTCAAGATATTGAATATCAGGATCTTTTCCCAGGTTTCCAATTAACATGACTTTATTAACTCCACGCATAACCATATTTTTCTCCATTAAAAAATAAATTCAATTTAAAGATACATTTTTATCTGCTAAATAAGAGGCTATAAGTTTTGGAAACGGCAGCGAATTAAGCTCCTTTTCGTTCACTAGAAAATATTCTTTATTTCGAAATGGTTTCTTTATTTCTATATGAACAAACTGGCAAAGAATAATTTGATGAGTCAGTTTTTGAGTTTTTTTGGGCGAAACAGATTTAATGCTAAAATCAGCCTGATTTAAAATCTTAATTATTTCTTCATTTACTGTAAGAGAACTTTCTACGAACAGTTTTTTTGTTTCGATTAAAATGAATTCATACAAATTTTGCCAGATGTCTTTCCCGCTTCTTTCGTGCACATAAAATTGTTTTTTATATTCAACAAACAGGTAAATAAAAAATCTTTCTTTTAGCCGGATGCTTTTTGTATTTACTGGCAGAACTGAAACTTTCTTTGTTAGAAAAGCCACACATTTATTTCGCAACAGACATTGAGAACATAGTGGAGCAGCCGGTTTACAAATAACAGCTCCAAAATCCATCAAAGCCTGGTTGTAATTTCCTGGCTGCTTTTTATCAAGAAGTGATTGAGCAAGAGCACCATAAAACTTTTTCCCTTCGGTTGTATTTATAGGAATTTCTTCTCCAAAAAATCTCGATAACACCCTGAAAACATTTCCGTCTAAAACTGCAAACGGTTGATTATAAGCAAACGAAGCAATCGCTGATGCGGTATAAGTGCCAATGCCTTTTAAAGCAAGAATTTCTTCATATTTTTTTGGAAATTCTCCGGCTAATTCATTATGAATGAACCTTGCACTGGCAATCAGGTTCTTACACCTTGAATAATAACCAAGTCCTTCCCACAATTTGTAGATTTTTTTTTCAGAAGTGGTTGTAAGAGATTGTATGTCAGGGAAGGTCTTTATAAATCTATTGTAATATTCCATTCCTTGCTGGACCCTGGTTTGCTGCAAAATAATTTCGCTTATCCATATCCTGTACGGATTCTTTTCTCCTTTCCATGGCATTTGCCTGGTATTTTCAGTATCGTTCCACTTCAGGAGCGTTTTAGAGAAGAATTTATGAGTGTGCATTTGAAGCGAATTAACTAATATTTTAATTGATTTTATTCGGGCGTAACCGGATTTTTAGAAAAAATCAAAAAAAAAAAACATACACAAAAGATATTATAGCAGGTTATTACAATAAACATCGTTAAATTTGTCTTACCTGGTTGAAGCATCTTTATAACACATTTTAATTTTCATCTAACTAAAAAAAGAGTTTAAAATGAGAAAAGCAGATTTAATTAACCGGATATCAGAAAATACGGGAATAGCAAAAGTAGATGTTCTTGTAACACTTGAAAACTTATTTAAGGAAGTGAAGAAATCGCTTGGGGAAGGGGAAAATATTTACATCAGGGGGTTTGGAAGTTTTATTACAAAAAAAAGAGCCGCAAAAATAGGCCGCAATATCAAAAAAAATACCGCTGTAGAAATTCCTGAACATTATATTCCTGCCTTTAAACCATCAAAAGAATTTGTTGAACAAATAAAAGAAAAGGATCTTCCCTGAAAGCAAGTAATATATTAACTTTGCAGCCTTGAAAAAAATCCAGTTTTAGAATTTTGAATAAACGAATCATTTTAGCAGGAGCAGGTGTAGTTTTGGTATTCGTACTTTTTTTCTTTGGAAAAACAGCTACTACTAAGAAGGAAATGCCCCAAATGGCCAAGGCAGCAAATCCAATCTTCAATATTAAGGATACGCTTAATGCTGACAAACAACAATTGTCTGCAAACCAGCTGGTTTATGTTACCAAAATTGAAAACAGTATTAGCCGTGGCGACTTAAAAGATCAGGGTGTAAATCAATATACGAATCTTGCCAATTTTTGGAAGGATTCTGCCGGTAAATTCGTTCCTTATGCCTATTATCTAAGTGAAGCGGCCAAGTTGGATAATTCAGAAAAAAAGCTCACCTTTGCAGCCCGATTGATTTTAGAGAACATGAAAAGAGAGGATGACCCTGCTCAAAAAGTATGGGAAGCGCAAACAGCCGCCTCACTCTTTGAGAAAGCTCTCACGCTTGATCCGGATAATAATGATCTTAAAGTCGGACTGGGAAGTTGTTATGTATATGGTGAAGGAATGATAGGTAATGCTGAACAAACAATGAAAGGAATACAGCAATTACTGGAAGTAGTTAGGAAAGATTCTAATAATATGCAGGCGCAACTAGTGTTAGGAATTGGTGGAGTTATTTCAAACCAATATAACAAAGCCATTGAAAGATTAAAAAAGGTAGTGGATTTTGACCCACATAATCTTGAAGCTGTTTCGTGGCTTGCCGATGCTTATGCCGCTGCCGGTGATAAGCAAAATGCAATAAAATGGTATGAACAGAGTGAACACTTGGTTAACAACCCGGCATTCACAAAAGAAATCGATGCGCGGATAAAAGTTTTGAAAGAAAACCAATAGTTGGTGGCAAAGTAACAATGGCAAATAGAATTAATTTTTTTATTTGCCTTTATTATAAAATTATTAAAAAAAGTATTTATGCCTTGCGGTAAAAAAAGAAAACGCCATAAGATCGCTACTCACAAGCGTAAAAAGCGTTTAAGAAAGAATCGTCATAAGAAGAGGTAATTATTTACTTACTTTTACTTTCGCATGGCCGGTAAACCCGGCTTTATCCTTTCCTTCTGTTTGTTTAAAAACTGATTAAAGAATTTAAGTTTGAACAAGGAACTTATTATAAATGCTGCCCCCCAGGCAGTTGAAATAGCCCTACTTGAGGATAAAAAGCTTGTGGAAATGCATAATGAAAATGCAAATTCAAGCTTTGGGGTTGGCGATTTGTATTTAGGAAAAGTAAAGAAATTAATACCGGGTCTTAATGCTGCTTTTATTGATGTAGGTTTTGAAAAAGATGCTTTTTTGCATTATTCTGATCTAAGCCCTTACATCCGTTCTATCCTGAAATTTACAAAAACGGCAATGAATGATAATTCACCGTCAGGATTAAAATTCGACAACTTCCAGGTAGAACCGGAAATCGTAAAGACCGGAAAAATCGCAGAAGTGTTAAGCGGTAAACCGAATGTCCTTGTGCAGATTTTAAAAGAGCCGATTGCGGCAAAAGGTCCACGGCTCAGTTGTGAAATTTCATTACCGGGCCGTTACGTAGTGCTTACTCCCTTCAATGATATTATTGCTGTCTCAAGGAAAATCCATTCTTCGGATGAAAGAAAAAGGTTACAGAAGATTATTGAGGCGGTAAAGCCAAAAAACTTCGGAGTGATTGTGCGTACTGCTGCGGAAGGCAAACCGGCCAACGAACTTCATGAAGATTTATTGGGTCTGACCACAACGTGGAAAAATATCCAGAACAACCTGAAAGGCGCTGTTCCTCCTACAAAGATTTTAGCAGAGGAAGGAAAAACAAATAGCATTCTTCGCGACCTGCTAACAGAAGATTTTAATAAAATAGTTGTAAATGATAAGAATATTTACAATGACACTAAAATGTATCTTCAGCGAATAGCGCCTGATAAAATAGACATTCTTTCTTATCACAGTAATGGGTCACCCATCTTTGATTCTTATGGTGTCACACGCCAGGTGAAAGCCTCTTTTGGCAAGACAGTGAACCTTCCCAGTGGCGCCTATCTTATTATTGAGCATACAGAAGCATTACATGTAATAGATGTGAACAGCGGATATAAAAGTGTAGGCAATAACCAGGAACAAAATGCTTTGGAAACCAATCTTGAAGCAGCGGCAGAAATCTCAAGGCAATTAAGATTAAGAGATATCGGGGGAATTATCGTAGTTGATTTCATCGATATGAAACTTCCTGAAAACAAAAAGAAGCTCACCGAGCAAATGGATCTTTTCATGAGAAAAGACCGGGCTAAACACGCTGTACTACCTATTAGCAAATTCGGATTGATGCAGATAACCAGGCAACGCATGAAGCCGGAAACCAGTATCAATACAATGGAGTTGTGTCCAAGTTGCGGAGGTACAGGAAAAGTTTCTTCTACACTTGTACTTGAAGATGAAATAGAAAAAAATCTTAGCTACCTGATCATGCAAAAGCATACAGGATTAACGATTGAAGTTCACCCCATCATGCAGGCTTATCTTACCAAAGGCTTTCCTTCAAGAAGAATGAAATGGAGTATGAAGTTTAAAGAAAAAATAAGAGTCCGATCCAATTCAAATTATCATCTAACAGAGTTTCACTTTTTTGATAAGAGCAACGAAGAAATAAAACTGCAGTTGTAATTTTTGGTTGTTTCGTCCTCCCTGAAAAACTTTCTCACCTTTTCCTGTCCCTGCTTTTCTATCTGAGATTTACTTTGGCTTTTTTATTATTCAGTCGTTAGATTTGTAAAAACGCAATTCTTCACATTTTTAAGGAAACATTTATGACATATCAACCGGATGCAAGCAGGTATGAGAAAACGAATTACCGCAGATGCGGAAACAGCGGCGTTCGATTGCCTTTAATTTCTCTCGGTCTGTGGCACAACTTCGGAGAAATAGACGATTATGGAAATTGTCGCAAGATTTTGCACACTGCTTTTGACAACGGGATTACTCATTTTGACTTAGCTAACAATTATGGGCCTCCTCCCGGTGCAGCAGAATCAACATTTGGCAAGATTTTTAAACAGGATTTTGCGCCTTATCGGGATGAATTAATCATCTCATCCAAAGCAGGATGGAAAATGTGGGAAGGCCCTTATGGAGATTGGGGTTCGAAAAAATATTTGGTGGCAAGCCTTGACCAAAGCCTCAAAAGAATGGGTCTGGATTACGTGGATATTTTTTATCATCACCGCCCTGATCCCGGAACGCCTCTGGAAGAAACGATGACAGCGCTTGATCTTATCGTCCGGCAGGGAAAAGCTTTGTATGTTGGAATTTCAAGCTACCAACCTCACGAAGCAAAAAAGGCAATTGACATTTTGCGACAGTTGGGAACACCATGCCTTATCGTTCAACCGAGATATTCCTTGTTCGATCGCTGGATTGAAGATGGGTTGCTGGATGTTTTGGAAGAAGAAAAAGTGGGTTGTATTACTTTTTCGTCATTAGCACAAGGGCTACTGACCAACAAGTACCTGAATGGAATTCCGGAAGATTCAAGGGTTGGCCGTCACCTTGGAAACGGTGCCATCACTGAATCACAAATAAATGAAGAAACGCTCCATAAAGTAAAACAGCTGAACCAGGTTGCCGAAAGCAGAAATCAATCTCTGGCTCAAATGGCGCTTGCGTGGGTTTTAAAAGACGAAAGGATTACCTCTGTCATACTTGGTGCAAGTAAAACCAGGCAGGTAACGGAAGGCATCGAGGCTACTAAAAACATAAAGTTTTCTAAAGAAGAGTTGGACAAAATCGAATTTATTTTGAGGCGGTAACTGCGTGTAAGGTTAGTTGTTATAAAAGAAAGTTAATGGAATTAAAAAAGATTCTTGCATTTAGCAGTTCACGTTGCGGCAACTCGGGTTTTCTAGAAAAAGCAGCACCAGTCATAGAAGAATTTCTTGGAAGTAAACCAATAAATATTGCATTTATTCCTTTTGCTGACGCAGATAAAAAATATGAAGAATATGCATTTGCTGTTCAAAGGGCTTTAAAAAATCGTGCTTTAAAGATCAATGTTGTTTTGCCCTCAAATGCTACCACCCTTATTGAAAATTGTGAGGTAATTTTGGTTGGAGGCGGAAACACTTTTAAGCTGGTTCATGATCTTTATGAACTGGATTTACTAAACTTAGTTCGCGCAAAAATCAAAAGTGGTAAGCCTTATATTGGATGGAGTGCCGGTTCCAATATTTTGGCTCCTTCAATTTCAACGACCAACGATATGCCGATCGTTGAACCACGATCATTTAAAGCGCTGGGACTATTTCCCTTTCAAATTAATCCTCATTACTTTAATAAAAGAATAGAAGGTTTTAATGGTGAAACCCGGGACGACCGTTTAGCAGAATTCTTAAAAATGAATCCGGCCGTTTCTGTTGTTGGGTTGCCTGAAGGAAGTTATTTAAAGTTCGAAAATAATCACCTGGGATATTTCGGGGAAGAAGAAGGAGTTTTGTTTTCTTCTGCCAACAATGAAGCAGGATTTTTAAAAAAGCAATTAAATTTCGAACAGGATATTTCTTTTATCGTATAGTGAAAAGTTTAAAGCTAATCTGATAAGAACTGCTGGGGCGTAAAAAAACCATTCAAATAACTGAATGGTTTTTTTAGTCGGGGCGGCAAGTAGATTATAAAAGTCGTAAAACACTGGTCATCATTGAATTCCAAGAACTAAAATATAGCTGTAACCGAATTTGTAACAGATTAAAACTGTAACAAATTGCTATATCAAATATATTCAAATTTCAAGAATCGCAATAATTTTTATGAAAATACTTTTTCACCCTACAGTTTAAATAATTCAATTTGCTGTTTATTAAATCGGTTTATTAAAAGTAAGAACTATGATACCCACTTGCTGTTTTTTAATAGTTTAGGATTATCGTTCTTATTGATTGAATTAAAGGTGTTGATTGCTTCAATCTTAGGCACTGGTCTGAAGGAACTCAGTACAACGCCCTTTTCAGGGCACTTTTAAGATTCTAAAAGCCTTGATACAAGGAATGTTTCAGGGCTATTTAAATTTTATTATTGGCACTTTTTGCTGACACTTTTAAATTTTGATCTTCTCATTCGTTGTTCAATTCCTTCAAGTTGTCTTTCCGGAGTTATTCCATTTGGTTCAGACCCGGCCATATGTTTTTATCGTTTGGTAAGAAGACGATCATTTGTCCAATAGTTAAGAATTATTTTTCCCGCTCAGACAATAGCAGTAAAGATTTATTTTAAACTAACGTATTAGGATATACGCTTTT
>Ga0157371_10000661_pt1 | contig 40955 bp, 40 predicted proteins | sample C45metaG_FD_113462 | JGI IMG/M metagenome (GOLD analysis project Ga0157371, IMG submission 113462) | Corn rhizosphere microbial communities from Kellogg Biological Station, Michigan, USA - C4-5 metaG | ecosystem: Host-associated > Plants > Roots > Rhizosphere > Soil | place: USA: Michigan... | reverse complement strand
GTCCTGGGTGCCGCTCTGCAATTGCTCGATCACCAGTCGGGTTTCTTCGACCGACTCCTGAGTGCGCCGCGCCAGGTTGCGCACTTCGTCAGCCACCACGGCAAAACCACGTCCGGCTTCACCGGCTCGGGCCGCTTCGATGGCGGCGTTGAGCGCCAGCAGGTTGGTTTGCTCGGCGATGGCACGAATCACTTCCAGCACCGAACCGATTTTCTCGCTGTTCGCCGCCAGGCCTTCGACTTGCACCATTGCTGCGCTCATGTCGGCGGCGAGGTTGTCGATGCTGGTGGTGGTCTGGTCGATCACGGTCAAGCCTCGGCGAGTCGCCTGATCCGCCTCCTTTGCCGCCTGGGCCGCTTGCGCCGCGCTGCGGGCGACGTCCTGGGCGGTGGCGCTCATTTCGTGGGACGCCGTCGCCACTTGGTCGACCTGACGGTATTGCTGCTCCATGCCGGCGCTGGTCTGGGAGGCAATGGCGGCCGATTGGTCCGCCGTGCTGCGCGCGTCCTGCACCGAGCGTTTGACCTCGGCAATGATCGGCTGCAGCTTGTCGAGGAAACGGTTGAACCAACCAGCCAACTGGCCCAGTTCATCCTGTTTGTCATAGGCCAGGCGCCGGGTCAGGTCGCCTTCGCCGCTGGCGATGTCTTCGAGCATGTGCGCCACGCCGAGAATCGGCCTGGTCACGCTGCGCGCCATCAGCCACACCAGCAGCAAGCCAATCAGCGCGGCGAGCACGCCCAGGCCGAGCTCGACCAGCGTGCCGGACCGGTTGCTGTCATCGAGTTGTTTTTTCAGGGCTTCGGCGGGGCCGACCAGGACTTTTTCCGGCACGTCGAGCAATACGCCCCAGGGCTTGCCACCGGGAATCGGCAGGAACGGCGACAGCACTTTGAGTTGATGATCATTGTGCAGGCTTTCGGTTTTGCTGCTGGCGGCGAGCAGGCGAATCAGCTCGGCACCGCTGGTTTTGTCCACGGCGTCCAGGCGCTGGCTGAGTTTGCTCGCGTCCGGGCTGTAACCGGCCAACAGGCCGACCGGGCTGATGATGCTGACGCTGGTCTGACCGTCATAGAGCTTTTTACTGGCGCCCTGACTCAGGGCTTGCAGGCTGTTGAGGTTGATGTCCACCGACAGCGAGGCGATGACCTTGCCGTTGACCATCAGCGGGAACACGATGCTGGTCATCAGCACGTTCTGGCCGTCGATCACATAGAAGTACGGTTCGATCACGCAGGGTTTGAGCGCGGTGCGCGGGCAGGTGAACCAGGCGTTGGCCGGCTCGCCACTGGGGCCGGTGCTGGTGTCGGCGATGTCACTTTCCGGCAGCGCCATGGAGGTGACCTTGCCCGGTGTCGGTTGCGACCAGTACAGGGCAAACCGTCCCTTGTCGTTGCTGCCCAGCTCCGCCTGGCCTGCGAACAGCTCATCCTTGCCATCCAGCGCGTTGGCTTCGAACACCAGGGACAGACCGAGCAGTTCCGGGTTGGCCTGCAGCGCCGATTTGACCTGGCGAGTCAGGTCTTCACGCAGGTCGAAGGCGTCCAGAAAACGCTTTTCGGCCTGATCGCGCAGGAACAGCACCTGCCGCGAAAAACCATGGCCATATTGATAGGCGTCCATGAACTGCTGGCGAATCCCCAGCGCCTGGTTTTCTCCCTGGGACTCAATCCGGGCCTGCGCGGCTTCGGTGAGCATCTCCATGCTTGAGGCTTTCACCATCTCGGAGCTGTGCTCCATGCGGTACAGCGAAAGACCCACCAGCAGGGTCACGATGCCGGCCAGGCACAGACCGGCCAGCAGGGTGATCTTCCATTGAATGGAAAGTTGTCTGATCGACATGGAGACGTCCTTTATTCGATAAATATCTGAGACTTTGCACTGTAACGGCGCACGATCGACTTTCTTGAGGGTTGCAGCTTGCGGTCGCTTCCTTCAAAGTGCGCGCCCTCTAATAAAACCCATTCCCTGATCCGCTGGCGGCTCTTCGCAGACTGCCGGCTGAGCTCATTTCGCTTGCCTTGAGGTAACGATGATTAATGCTGTAATTGCTGCGGTCGGCGTCATGCTGATCCTCAGCCTGTCCCGCGTGCACGTCGTGATCGCACTGATCGTCGGCGCGCTGGTGGGTGGTTTGACCGGTGGCCTGGGCATCGACGCCACCCTCAAAGCCTTCAACAGCGGCCTCGGCGGTGGCGCGACGGTGGCGTTGTCTTACGCTTTGCTCGGGGCATTCGCGGTGGCCATTGCCAAGTCCGGTCTGGCCCATGCGCTGGCGGACAAAGCGTTGGCGATGGTCGATCGCCAGCACGCCAGCGGTGGCCGCCAGGTCAAGTGGCTGCTGATCGGTCTGCTCTGGGTGGTGGCGATCGCATCGCAAAACATCCTGCCGATACATATCGCCTTTATTCCATTGCTGGTGCCGCCGCTTCTTTATGTCTTGACCCGGCTGCAACTGGATCGCCGATTGATCGCCTGCGTCATGACCTTCGGCCTGATCACGCCGTACATGTTCTTGCCGGTGGGCTTTGGCAACATTTTCCTCAATGAAATCCTGCTGGCCAACGTGGCCCGCAGCGGCGTGGACATCACGGGAATCAACGTCACCCACGCCATGGGCATTCCGGCACTGGGCATGGTCGTGGGGCTGGCGGCGGCGTTTATCAGCTACCGCAAAAAGCGCGTCTACGACCTGGAAAAGATCGAGCAAGTCGAGCAAGTCGCGGTGGAATACAACCCGCTGAGCCTGATGGTCGCAGGGTTGGCCATTGCGGCGGCATTCATCATTCAGTTGCTGCTGGACTCGATGATCATCGGAGCCCTGGCCGGTTTTCTGATCTTCTCGGTCTCGGGCATCGTCAAGTGGCGCGACACGGATGACCTGTTTACCGAGGGCATGAAAATGATGGCGATGATCGGCTTCATCATGATCGCCGCGTCAGGGTTTGCCGAAGTGATGAAGGCCACCGGCGAGGTGCAAACCCTGGTCGAGGCGTCGGCATCGTGGATCGACCACAGCAAAGGCGTGGGGGCATTGCTGATGTTGCTGGTCGGCCTGCTGGTGACGATGGGTATCGGCTCGTCGTTTTCCACCGTGCCGATCCTGGCGGCGATCTTCGTGCCGTTGTGCGTGCAGTTGGGCTTCAGCCCGATTGCGATCGTGTGCATCGTCGGCACGGCCGGCGCCTTGGGCGACGCCGGTTCGCCGGCCTCGGACTCGACGCTGGGCCCGACCTCCGGCCTGAACATCGACGGCCAGCATCACCACATCTGGGACACCGTGGTGCCGACCTTCCTGCATTACAACTTGCCGCTGCTGGCGTTCGGCTGGGTCGCCGCGATGGTTCTGTAAACCCCATTTCCCTTGTGGGAGCGAGCCTGCTCGCGATTGCAGTGTGTCAGTCGACATTTCTTACCCTGACACACCGCTATCGCGAGCAGGCTCGCTCCCACAGGGGGCTTGCATACCTCCCTGCGGATTCAACTTTTGGTCCGGTGTGCCGTTAAAGCCTTTAACCACGCCAATAAAATCAAAAGAGTGAACCGTCATGCGCCTGAGCCTCAAGGCTAAAGTCCTGTCCCTTGCCGTCCTCCCGGTGTTGCTCTTTGCGCTGGTCATCAGCCTGACCACGTTGTTCATTCTGCAGGAACAGGCCCGCAAGGAAGTCGAGGAAACGCGCGAGCGCCTGCTCAGCGACGCCAAGGCCACCCTGCAAAGCTACGTCGCGGTTGCCATGACCACGATCAAGCCGTTGTACGACGCGGCGGCCCAGGGCGATAACGCGGCGCGGGCCCAGGCGATCAAGCTGCTGTCGAGCATCAGCTACGGCAAGGAAGGCTACTTCTTCGGTTACGACTCCAACACCGTGCGCCTGTTCAAGGCCAACAGCCCCGATGGCGTGGGCCAGAGCTTCAAGGACAACCGCGACCCGAACGGCGTCTACGTCAACCGTGATCTGGTCAAAGTCGCCAAGGACGGCACTCACTACCTGCAATACAGCTCGCCATTGCCTGGCAACACCCAGGTGCTGGTGCCCAAGCTCGGCTACACCGAATACCTGCCCAAGTGGGACATGGCGGTCGGCACCTCGGTCAACCTTGACGGCATCGAAGCGCAAGTCGCCCTGGTGGACGCCAAGGTCAAGGAGCGCATGGAAGGCGTGGTGCTGAGCATCGTCGGGATTGCCGTGGTGGTGCTGTTGGTGATCGCCGCCGCCGGGATGCTGCTGGCCAACACCATTCTGCGTCCGCTGAACCTGATGAAAGCCAACCTCGACGACATCGCGGCGGGCGAGGGCGACCTGACCCGTCGCCTGACCATCACCAGCCAGGATGAACTCGGCGAACTGGCCGGCTCGTTCAACCGTTTCGTCGACAAGATCCACGGCCTGGTGCGTCAGATCACCGAAATGACTTCGCAACTGACGGGCCTGGTGAATCAGGTCTCCGATCAAGCCCAACGTTCGGATCAGGCCATGGAGCGTCAGCGTCACGAGACCGATCAGGTCGCCACGGCGATCAACCAAATGTCGGCGGCGGCGCAGGAAGTGGCGAAAAGTGCACAAAACGCGGCGGTTGCAGCCCAGCAAACCGACGAGGAAGGCCAGGCCGCCAAGCGTGTGGTGGCGGGCAGCATTGTGAAGATTCATGCGCTGGTGGACGACATTCGCAGCAGCGGCGTGTCCCTCGACAGTCTGCAAAAAGACGTGTCGTCGATTGTCAGCGTGCTGGGGGTGATTCGCTCGATTGCCGAGCAGACCAACTTGCTGGCGCTGAACGCCGCGATCGAAGCCGCGCGCGCTGGTGAAGCGGGTCGTGGTTTTGCGGTGGTGGCCGACGAGGTGCGGGCACTGGCCAGTCGCACGCAGATCAGCACTCAGGAAATCCAGGGCATGATCGACCGTTTGCAGGCCGGGACTCAATCGGCGGTGGAAGCGATGCGTCGTTCCAGTGAAGCGGGCGACGGCACTTCGGCCCAGGCCAATGAAGCCGGCGCATCGCTGGACACCATGGCCCAGTTGATCGCCACCATCAACTCGATGAACGCGCAGATTGCCAGCGCGGCGGAAGAACAGACTGCCGTGGCCGAAGAGATCAACCGCAGCGTGCACCAGATTGCCGTGGCGGTGGACAGTGTCGCCGACGAAACCCAACTCGGCGCCCAGACCTCGCGCAGCCTCGCCGACCTCGGTCAACGCCTGGGCAAACTGGTCGGCCAGTTCCGAATCTGAAGTACAGGAACGGAACCTGTGGGAGCGAGCCTGCTCGCGATAGCGGTGGTAAATCCTACATCGATGTGACTGACAGACCGCTATCGCGAGCAGGCTCACTCCCACAGGGCTTATCGGTGTCAGGGTCTGTCCCAGTACGGCACCGCGCCAAAGCATTCCACAAAGAAATCGATCACCGTCCTGACCTTCACCGACAAGCGCCGACTGCCGGGCCACAGCACCGCAATCTGCTGCGGCTCAAGGCTGTTGGACACCTGATAGTCCCCCAGCACCGGCACCAGCGTGCCGTTGCGCACCGCTTCACCAATCAGCCACGACGGAAACATCACCAGCCCCAGACCTTGTTCAGCTGCCTGGGTGAGTGTGTCGGCGTGGTTGCCGGTGATCGGTCCTTTCACCGAGTAAGGCGTCCAGTCCTGCTGATCCTGGCGGAAAAACCAGCGCTGTTGGCCCGTCACGCCTTTGTAGGCCAGGCATTGATGCGCCGCCAGATCCTCGGGATGTCGCGGCGTGCCGTGGCGTTGCAGATAGGCCGGGCTGGCGGCGACTTGAAACCGGTGCGGCGCGAGGATGCGCGCCTGCATGCTCGAATCGTGCAGCGGACCGATGCGGAACAGCAGGTCGGCGCCCTCCTGTAACGGGTCGATGTAGCTGTCGGTCTGCTGGATATCCAGTTGCAGTTTCGGGTAGCGCTCGCACAGCTGCCCCAGCCAAGGCGTGAGATGACGCTGCCCGAACACCACTGGCGCGTTGATCCGCACCAATCCGCTGGGTTCGCTTTGCTGTTCCTGCAAGGCTTGCTCGGCCTCTTCCAGTTGCACCAGCACCAGTCGCGCGTGATGGCCCAGCATGCGCCCGGCTTCGGTGGGTGTGACGGCGCGCGTGTGGCGATAGAGCAATTGCTGGTTCAAGGCCTGTTCCATCAACTGTATCTGCCGGGAAATCGAAGAGGGCGCCAGGCCTTCGCGGCGGGCGACTTCGGAAAAACTGCCATGGTCGAGCACCGCGACAAACAGCCGGAGTGCCTTGAATCCCAGTTCGTTGAGGCCGTGCATTAGTGATCCTGCTGTGCGGTTTGCGCAAAAGTGTTGTCAGGATGCTCCCATTTATCGCAAAGCACCGCCAGCCGATAATGCGCGCCAATTCCACTGAGAACACAACCCTGTGGGAGCGAGCTTGCTCGCGATAGCGATTTGTCAGTCACATTGATGTTGGATGTTCCGGCTTTTTCGCGAGCAAGCTCGCTCCCACAGGGGGGCGTGTTGTATCTGATAACTGGTAGGTGTCCCCCTCATGCACACTTCTTCAATCGACGACGTTGGCGTTGTCGCCGCGCCGGCCACTAAACCGGGCCTGCGCCTGTTGTTGCTGCCGCTGGTGATCCTGGCCGGCATGGGCCTTTCCGTGGAGGCCGGTCTGCTTGGTCCGCTCGGGGTTCAGGTCGGGCATTTATGGGCGACCTTGAGCATCTTCGGCGTCGGTTCGGCGATTCTGTTTTTGCTGCTGTTATTCAGCGGCAAGCAACAGGGACCGGCCTTGAACACCTTGCCGCGCTGGCAGTTGATCGGCGGTTTCCTCGGGCCGATCTACGTGGTCGTGTTGACCCTGGCCACGCCGCACATCGGCATTGCCATGACGATGATCGCAATCCTCTCCGGGCAGGTCGGCAAAAGCGTTTTGATCGACCACTTCGGCTGGTTCGGCACCGCGCGCAAAAAGGTCAACGGTGAACGTTGGCTGGCCTTGCTGCTGATTGTCGTGGCACTTGTTCTGATCGCTCGGGGTTAATGATGAATCTGATTATTTTGTTGGCAGTGGTCGTGGCCGCCGGTGCGGTGTTGAGTGTCCAGGCGGCGATTAACGGGCGTCTGGGCGAAACGGTCGGCGTGTTGCGCAGCAGTTTGCTGACCTTTGCGGTCGGTGCGGTGGTCACCGGGTTGCTGATCCTGTTTTTCGAACCGGCCCACGCCGTCAGCTTGCTGGACGTGCCGAAATGGCAGCTCAGCGGCGCGCTGTTCGGCGTGGTCTACATGATGGTCATGGTCGGCGCTGTGCCGCGCGTCGGCACGGCGGTGGCAACCGTGGCGGTGATTCTCGGGCAACTGGGCATGGGCATGTTGATCGACAACTTCGGCTGGCTGGGCAATCCGGCGATCGAGTTGTCGAGCAGCCGGATCGTGGCAATGGCGTGTCTCGCGCTGGCCTTGTTCTTCATGTATCGCAGTAACACCCGTCAGACCTGACGCTGAAACCCCGGCCAACTCCTACACTGTCAGGACGGTGCCAGCGATTGCGCACCCGACGACCACCACACATGGAGTCAGGCTCATGATCAGCAGTGACAGTACCTGCGACTGCCCCAAATGCTCATGCAAACTGGGCGAACATCCGATAGCGCGTCACGGCAAGCACTATTGCTGTGAAGCGTGCGCCAAGCACCACGAACATGGCGAAGAGTGTGCGAGTAAAGGCTGCAAGTGCGCCCACGCCAAATAACTCATCCACGTAAAACGTAAAGTGGAGCCGCCCTGGCTCCACTTTTTTATGTCTGTTTTCCCCTTTTTTCGAGCTTCAGCCAGCCGGACGCCAGGTCACGTTTTCGATCCCGAACTTTTCCGCCAGCGGCTTGCTGGTTTTTTGCACCTTCTCTCGGCCAAAGCGAGGGATTCGTCCGACGCCGGCGTCACAACTTGCCCAATGCCAAGCTTCCGCGTTGTCCATCTTGTCCAGGCGGATAATGAATGACTTGGGAACGCCATGAAGGGTGTACTCAATGACGAAAAGTTTTGCGTTGTTCATAAAGCCCGTATTCCTCCCTGTGGTAATAGAGGGATCGTCGAGGTAGCGGAAAATTCACTTGGATTGGCGGACGGCTGCCGCCAGTGGCGACAATGCCGGGGGCTCGTTACCATGCAGGCACCTGAATTCCCCAATGATCATTGCCCATGGCCCTTGCTGCTCCTCCAGACCTGAGTGACACCGATGTCCCCGTGCAACCGTTGGCGCGCACCTACCCGCGGGGCTTGTACATCGAGCCGCACGAGCATGACTGGGGCCAGCTGCTGTACGCGATGAGCGGGGTCATGTGGGTCGAAACGCCCTTCGAGGCGCTGGTGGTGCCGCCGCAACGGGCGGTGTGGCTGCCGCCGGGTGTGCCTCACGGGATTCGCGTGGTCTCGGACCTGCAGATGCGCAATATCTACCTGCGCCCCTCGCTGGCCGCCACGCTGGACGACAGTGTTCAGGTGATTGAAGTCGGCGGCCTGCTGCGAGAGCTGATCGTCGGGCTGGTGGAACAGGGCGATGAGGGCGCGCCCGAGTATTACGAAGCGTTGGTCGGCCTGGCACTGCTGGAGCTTAGGAGGGCCCGGCGTTCACAGCTGAAAATCCCGTTACCGGATGAGTCCGATCGACGTTTGATGAACTTGTGTCAGGCGGTCATGGCCGCGCCCTCGCTGGACATCCCCTTCGAGCAGCACGCGGAAAATGCCGGGGCCAGCGTGCGTACCCTCGCGCGGCTGTTCAAGGACGGCCTGGGCATGGGTTTCGCTGAATGGCGGCGGCAGGTGCAACTGGCGACGGCAGCGGCGGAATTGATCCAGGGTGTGCCGGTCAGCACGATTGCCCGGGAACTGGGCTATTCACCGAGCAGCTTCAGCGACATGTTCCGCCGGGAACTGGGTGTCGTGCCTTCGCAGTTTTCCGTGAGTCAACGTCAGGCGTGAAGATGCTTTGGCCGATATTCAGAAGCACTTGGCCGGTGCCCGCCATCACCTCGCTCTAGACTTCAGGCATACCTTTTTGCCCACGGAGTCTGCCATGAGCTACCTCATCTCGCTGGTCATCGGTCTGAGCGTCGGCCTGCTGTACGGCGCCCTGGATTTTCGTTCCCCCGCACCGCCGGCCATTGCGCTGGTGGGCCTGTTGGGCATGCTTGCCGGTGAAAAGTTGTGGCCCATGGGCCGGCAACTGGTCAGCGGCTGGATCTCCTGAACCCCTTCCTTGAAGCGATGGACACTCCCATGAAAGCACTGCAATTCGACAAGACCGGCGACCTCGCGGCCTTGCGCTATGTCGATGTTCCAACCCCCGTTCCCGGCGCCAATGAAGTGCTGGTCCAGATCAAGGCGGCTGGGCTTAACCCCAGCGACGTGAAAAACGTGCTCGGGCGTTTCCCCTACACCACCATGCCGCGCATTCCCGGGCGCGATTTTGCCGGTGTGGTGGTTGAAGGGCCCGAGGCGCTGATCGGTCAGGAGGTCTGGGGCACCGGTCGCGAGCTGGGCTTTTTTGCCGACGGTTCCCATGCGCAATTCGTCAAGCTGCCGGCCAATGGCGTGGCGCTCAAACCCACTCACCTGAGTTTCGCCCAGGCCGCCAGCCTCGGGGTGCCCTACACCACGGCGTGGGATGCACTGGAACGCAGTCTGGTAACGGCGCAAACGCGGCTATTGGTGATCGGTGGCGGGGCGGTGGGCAGTGCCGCGCTGGCGCTGGCCAAGGTGCGTGGCGCCCAGGTGCTGGCGGCGGCGCGGCGCCCCGAGCAGGTCAAGGATTTGCAGGCTGAGGGTTATCAGACGCTGCAACTGGATAAGCCGGAAGACTTGGGGGCGCAGGTCAACGCCGTGTATGCCGGCGGTGCCGACGTGATTTTCGACACCACGGGCTTCTGGCTGCCAGCTGCCGTCCCGGCGCTGGCCGCGTTCGGGCGCATCGCGATCATCGCCGCGCCGGTGGACGGCATGGTGCAACTGCCGGCGTTGGCGCTGTATCGCAAGGGCGGTTCGGTGGTGGGGATCAATTCGTTGCTGTATGGCGTCCAGGCGTGTGCGGCGATGCTGGATCAATTCGGCAAGTTCTTTGATCAGGGGTTGTTGCCATTGCCGCAAGGGTTGTTTGAATCACCGTTGGCGCAGGGGCTGGAGCGGTATGCCGAGGTGAATCAGGGCAGTGGCGACAAGGTGATTTTGTTGCCCTGACCCAATCAAAATGTGGGAGCGAGCTTGCTCGCGATGGGGCCTGACAGTCACTGAAAATGTTGAATGTCATGGCCTCATCGCGAGCAGGCTCGCTCCCACAAGGGGATATGTATTGTCAGATCATGCGTCGGGAACACCGTTCTCCCACGCTGACCAGTTGTTCAAAATCTCCTGCACCAACGGATTCCCGGTTCGGTACAGGTTCTCCAGCGCCGGCACGAATCCGCCCTGATCGGCGTACTTGAGCAGGTTATCCACTTCGCTCTGGCCCGGCACCGGTCGATCAAAATCGGAACCGGCGCGCACCACCGCCAGACGCTGGACGTCCACCAGCCCCTCGCGACTAGCCCGCAACAGCGCTTCATACGTGGAATTGTCTTCCTGCTGCGTCGTGCAGTATTCGCCTTTATTGTCCGTCAGCAACCGTGTCCAGACTTCTGCGCGCTCGCTCAAGCGTGTCCCGGAAAACCAGGTGTTGCCCGCCAGCGTGTCGCACTGCGTCACCACCGGCGGTTGATTGGCCGGGTCTGATGGATATTTCATGCGCCAGGCGGCCGACTCTTTGCTCTCGCTCAACTGGACGTTGTGCGACAGGGCGAACGCCTTGGCCTGCAATTTCGGATTGAGCTCGAAGACTTCGGTCTTGTAATCCAGTGGCGGCTTTTCGTTCGGGCCTTTGGTGTTGATGCCGATGTAACCGGTCGGCCAGTCTTTCGGCGCGTCTCGGGCATCCACTTCCCACTGGGTGCCGAACTCCACCAGATAATGCGCCCACGCGGCAGTGCCGATGGTGCCGTGTTTTGGGCTGATGCCGGCAATCCCGGCGATCAGGAAATAGCTTTTACGCAGGTCGAATTTCGGCGACAGGGCCAAGGCCAGTGTCGACGCGGCGGCGTTGGTCTGGCCCATGCCGGTCACCATCAGGCACACCTGCTGCGTGTTGCAGCGAATCGTCGGGTACTCGGCGGACAGGCCTGGCACTCGAACTTCCTGCTTGAGTTCCAGGCGATCGATCCAGTGCTGCGCCTCGGGGGCGAACATGGTGATCAGCAGCACTTTCGGCTGGATCGGTGTTTCACTCGCCCAGGCCGTGGAAGAGAGCAGGGCGGCACAGGCCAGGGAAAGACGCGTCATTGCTTTCATAAAACCTCCAGATTCAAACAAGCCTCAGAACTGATAACCGATGCCAGCGTAATAACCCCAGCCGTTGGACCGGGCGCGGAAGTCGCCATCGCCGAAATTCAACTCGCTGCCATCCTCCCAATTGCCGCCGTTATGGAAGTAACGGCCGACCAGGGTGAAACGTAAATGGGTAAACGAATACAGCAAGACGTTGGTGGCGACGGTGGCGTTGGCGGTGCGGGCCGGGTTGTCCTTGTGCAGATCCGAGCCAAAATCGAAGTTGGTGAAACCGATGTACGTCAGTGACGCGCCGTTCTCGAAGCTGCTGATCGGCACGATGTATTTGAGCTGGGCGCGGTAGCCGTCCCACGAGTATTCATTGCTGGCGCCATAGTTTTCCCATTGGTAACGCCCGTAGAAGTTGGCCGACAGATTGACCCGCGAATGGGTGTCGATGTCGGTGCCCAAGCCGCTGTACAGCGTGTTGGCGCGGTTGGCGCTGTTGCTGCCATGGTCGTAGATCCAGTCGAACGCGACGTACCATTCCTTGAACGGCCCGACTGCCAGGCTGCGCCCGGCCAGGTAGTCGATGGAGATGCGCGGTTCGTGCTCCATGAACACTGGCGAGCCGTGGTCCCAGACGCCTTTGTCGTGGCTGTTGCCGATGTCGAAGATTTTCGGGATGTCGATGTAGCCGTACAACTCGAACGGTCCTTTGCGCCCGAAGTATTCATATTCCAGGTAAATATCGTCGGCCGGTTGCGGGCCGAAACTGATGTCTTTGCTGCCGATGACGGTCAGGTCCTGATTGAACCAGTCAGACAGATACACCCCCTTTTTCGCGGGGCTGGCCTCGACGCTGAGGGTTTCGCCCTGGGCGGATTCTTCGACGGTGGCCGGTTGCGCCAAAACGGTGCTGCTGAGTAGTCCTGTAACGCTGGCCAGCAGCAAGGAAACAGCAGCGGTGCGCGAGCAAGTCGCGCGGCTGGACATGCGGTGCATTAAAAGTCCCTTTTCGTGCGGATCGAAAGCCCGGTTCTCCGGGCTTGGTGCGGTTTGGTTGCGAACATGCCGGTATTGGCTACTCGCAAACGTTTGCACAACAGATGCCAATTATCCCAATGCCATGAAAAATAGACGAAATCAGGGATTTTACTGTCGTTATGGTCAGGTACAGGGCGCTGCTACAGGGCGGTAGGGCCTTGCAGGGGTCGTCAGTGCTAGACTCGGTCGCATTGACTTCAAAGGTATTGCCCCATGAGTGAACCGATTCGTCTCACGCAGTACAGCCACGGCGCAGGGTGTGGCTGCAAGATTTCGCCGCAGGTGCTGGAGGTGATCCTGGCGGGTAGCGGGGCGCAGAACCTTGATCCGAACCTCTGGGTCGGCAACGCCTCGCGCGATGACGCCGCGGTGTACGCCATCGATGAAGAGCGTGGCGTGGTCTCCACCACCGACTTCTTTATGCCGATCGTCGATGACCCGTTCGATTTCGGTCGTATCGCGGCGACCAACGCCATCAGCGATATCTACGCCATGGGCGGTGATCCACTGATGGCGATTGCGATCCTGGGCTGGCCGGTCGACAAGCTGGCGCCGGAGATCGCGCGTGAAGTGATTCGTGGCGGGCGCTCCATATGCGACGAGGCTGGCATCCCATTGGCCGGCGGGCATTCCATCGACGCGCCGGAACCGATTTTCGGTCTCGCCGTGACCGGCCTGGTGCAAAAGCGCCACATGAAACGCAACGACACCGCCACCGTCGGTTGCCTGCTTTACCTCACCAAACCGCTGGGCATCGGCATCCTCACCACCGCCGAGAAAAAGGGCAAGTTGCGCCATGCCGACATCGGCATGGCCCGCGACTGGATGTGCACGCTGAACAAGCCCGGCAGCCGTTTCGGCAAGCTCGATGGCGTGACCGCGATGACCGATGTGACCGGTTTTGGCTTGCTCGGGCACCTGGTGGAAATGGCGGACGGCAGCCACCTGACCGCGCGCATCGAATATGAGCGTGTGCCACGTTTGCCGGGTGTCGAGTATTACCTTGAGCAGGGCTGTGTGCCGGGCGGCACGCTGCGCAACTTCGACAGCTACGCCAGCAAGCTTGGGCGTCTGCAGGAGCTGCACAAACGCGTGCTGTGTGATCCGCAGACCAGCGGTGGCCTGTTGGTTGCCGTCACGCCCGAAGGCAATGAGCAATTCCTCAAAGTGGCCGCCGAATTGGGTCTGATCCTTGAGCCAATCGGTGAACTGGTCGAGCGACAGACCCACTCGGTCGAGGTGATTTGATGTCACAGGACTTCACCGACTACCGCGACATTTTCCTCAACGACCGACCGCTGATGGATGTTCGTGCGCCGGTCGAGTTCTTCAAGGGATCGTTCCCCGGTGTCGTCAACTTGCCGCTGATGAACGACAACGAGCGCCAACGGGTCGGCACCTGCTACAAGCAACACGGCCAGCAAGCGGCAATCACGCTGGGGCATCAGTTGGTGTCTGGCCAGATCAAGGCAGAACGCGTCGAGGCCTGGGCCGACTTTGCCCGGGCGCATCCAGAAGGCTATTTGTATTGTTTTCGCGGTGGCTTGCGTTCGCAGATTGCCCAGCAGTGGCTCAAGGACGAAGCCGGCATCGACTATCCGCGAGTGGGTGGCGGCTACAAAGCGATGCGCACCTTCCTGCTGGATACAGTCGAACAGGCCGTGGCACAGTGCGATTTCGTGTTGCTGGGCGGCATGACCGGCACCGGCAAGACCGAGGTGCTTTGGCAGTTGAGCAACGCGCTGGACCTTGAAGGCCACGCCAATCATCGCGGCTCCAGTTTTGGCAAGCGCGCCACCGGCCAACCGTCCAATATCGACTTTGAAAATCGCCTGGCGGTGTACGTGCTGAAGAAGCGCGCCCATGGCATCGAGCAGTTTGTGCTGGAAGACGAGAGCCGCGCGATCGGCAGTTGCGCCTTGCCTTTGCCGCTTTATCAGAGCATGCAGCAGTATCCGATGGTCTGGCTGGAAGACAGCCTGGAAGGGCGAGTCGAGCGGATCTTGCGCGATTACGTGGTGGATTTGTGTGCCGAGTTCGTCGCGGTACATGGCGATGAAGGTTTTGCGCTGTTTTCCGAGCGATTGCTGGAAAGCCTGAACAACGTCCAGAAGCGCCTGGGCGGTGAGCGGCATCGGCGGATGTTGATCCTGATGGAAGACGCGCTGGCGGAGCAGGCGAGCAGCGGGGCGGTGGACTTACACCGGGGCTGGATTGAAGGGTTGCTCCGTGAGTATTACGACCCGATGTATGCGTTTCAGCGGGAGAAGAAGGGCGCGCGGATCGAGTTTGCCGGGGAGCGGGGCGCGGTGCTTGAGTACCTTCGAGCCCGGCTTGACAACCGAAAGTAACAGGGGGTTTTTGCCCCGGCAGACGCTATAAAACTTTGATCAGCTCACGTCGGACACGCCGTCGGCCCGTTATCCAGGCCTTGCTTGTAGCTGCGGCTCTGCAAACTGGCCTTGCCGTTGTGCCAGGTCAGCGTAAGCACCACCAGCGAGTCATAGTCGTTGGACTCCCAGTCTTCGATGATTTTCTGTTCCTTGCCGACGGCTTCCTCCGCGACCTTGTTGATCAGTTCGGGCAGGTAGCCGTGGGACCAGGCCGTGTAGATCACCGAGTTGTGGTACTTGTCGTGGAGCAATTCATCCGCCAGATCGCTAACGTCGTTGGCCGAAAAATTGATGTTCACCGGCAAGCCGAGCTTGATGGCGGTGGGGCTGATGGTCATCAGTGGGCGGATGTAGCTGTAGGAGTTGTCCTGTTCGCCTTCCTCGACATTGCGGGTCGGGTCGGCGGCAAACACGTAATTGGCCTTGCCGAATTTTTCCGGCAGCAGGGTGGCCAGTTTGATTGCACGGTTCAGGCCTTGGCAGTTGAGCTGGCCGAGACCGCCTTCGGGTTTTTCCGCATGACGCAGGAAGACCAGGGTCTGGGTGCCGTCAGCCGTAGGTTGGGCGCGGCTTTCACTGGACTCCAGTGCAAAAAACAATGTGCCCGCCGCCAGCACCGCAGTCAGGACGACGTAGGCGCATTGTTTGAAGCGGCCAGCGAATTTCAAAGGGTTCATCATTTGAATAGGTGATCTTCAACGTGTTCGGTTAAGGCTGACAAACCTTTACACACGAGCTCCCAGCATCGGGTGTTTTCCCTGTCGTTGAGCCGGTCCTGTGTCCGTAAAGGCAAAGTTCAGAGTCCTCTGAAGCTTGTTTGGTTCGATTCCGGCGGGTGCGCAGCAATGTACCGGTAACCTCGAACGGGTTGCAGAATAGGTTATCGACAAGATGTTGCGAATTTTTGGATACAGTACAGGGGGCGCGGCAACATTAAAGCTGCAATCTTTCGCTCTTGTTCATCAGCCATATTGATAAGGTCAAAAAGATCGCAACCGTCAGGCGATCAACCTGGATTATGCTCAACCCTTTCTTTGCCGATGGAGGCTCCCCATGACCGATCTGTCTTCGTTCCCCATCACCCGAAAATGGCCGGCGCAATACCCTGAGTGGATTCAGCTTTACTCCCTGCCGACCCCCAATGGCGTCAAGGTTTCGATCATGCTCGAAGAGATCGGCCTGCCTTACGAGCCCCATCGCGTGGGCTTCGATACCAACGACCAGATGTCTCCCGAATTCCTGTCGTTGAGCCCCAACAACAAGATCCCGGCGATCCTCGATCCCCATGGTCCGGGAGACAAACCCCTGCCGTTGTTCGAGTCTGGCGCCATTCTGATTTACCTCGCCGACAAAAGCGGGCAACTGCTGGCCCAGGAATCGGCGGCGCGGTACGAGACGATCCAGTGGCTGATGTTTCAGATGGGGGGCATCGGGCCGATGTTCGGTCAGCTCGGTTTCTTCAACAAATTCGCCGGCAAGGACTACGAGGACAAGCGTCCGCGTGATCGTTACGTCGATGAAAGCAAGCGCCTGTTGAAGGTGCTCGATCAACGCCTGCAAGGACGCGACTGGATCATGGGCGAACGCTACACCATCGCCGACATCGCGACCTTTCCGTGGGTGCGTAACCTGATCGGCTTCTATGAAGCGGGGGATCTGGTCGGCATCAAGGACTTTCCGAACGTCACCCGGGTCCTGGAGCGCTTCCTGGCGCGGCCTGCGGTGATCCGCGGGCTGGAAATCCCCAAGTAACCTCTTCGACTTTCTCAAGACCAAGACAGGCCATGAGCTCATTCGATTTCAAGCAGGTAGATGTTTTCAGCCGAAGTGCGCTCAAGGGCAATCCGTTGGCGGTGGTGTTCGGTGCCGATGCGCTCAGTGATGAGCAAATGGCGGCATTCGCAAGCTGGACGAACCTCAGCGAAACCACGTTCATCCTCGAACCGCGTGACCCTCGTGCGGATTATCGCGTGAGGATCTTCACCACCCTCAACGAGCTGCCGTTCGCCGGTCATCCGACGCTGGGCACTTGCCACGCGTGGCTGGAGGCCGGTGGCGTGGCCAAGGGGGAGGAGATCATTCAGGAATGTGGCGTCGGGCTGGTGCGGATCCGCAGGCAGGGCGCGGAGCTGGCTTTTCTTGCGCCACCGCTGATCAGGACCGGGCCGGTGGAGGCCGATGTGGTCGAGCGCGTACGTCGCGGGCTGCGACTGGAGCCCGGGGTGATTGTCCGGGCACAGTGGGTCGATAATGGTGCCGGCTGGCTGGCGGTGATGGTCGAGGATCGCCAGCCCGGATCACTCGCAAATGCTCGGTCTCGCCGTTGGCGTCATTGCACCGTGGAGACCCGAGCGCGATGGCGACGACGCACAGTTCGAAGTGCGGGCCTTCATTTCGGGTGACGGCATGCCGGAAGATCCGGCCACTGGGAGCCTGAATGCCGGGATTGCCCAATGGCTGCTCGCAGAAGGCCTGGCGCCGGCGTCCTATGTGGTCAGTCAGGGGCTGACGATGGGACGCGCCGGGCGCATTCAGGTCGAGCAGGTGGGCGATGAAATCTGGATCGGTGGTTCTGTGGTGACCTGTATTGCGGGCACGCTGAGAATCTAGACCTGTGGGATCAGCCACATTGATTTTGGATGAAACACCGCTATCGCGAGCAGGCTCGCTCCCACAAGGTTTTGTGCTGGATGCGGGATTATTGCCGGACCGGTAATGGTTTGTTCCGCGCCTGAGGTGTGTACCCCGCACCTCGCAAGGCATAAGCTTCGTCCCCTACGACTTTTGTCTTGTTCAGGAAACCCCATGTCCAGTCAGTTCCCCGAAGCACGTCCACGCCGTCTGCGCCGCAATGCGAGCCTGCGCAGCCTGTTCCAGGAAACCGAGTTCAGCTTGAACGACCTGGTGTTACCGATTTTCGTCGAGGAAGAAATCGACGACTTCGTGCCGATCAAAAGCATGCCCGGGGTGATGCGTATCCCGGAGTCGAAACTGGCCGGCGAGATCGAGCGCTACGCCCGGGCCGGGATCAAGTCGGTGATGACCTTCGGCGTGTCGCATCACCTGGACAGCAGCGGCAGCGACACCTGGAACGATAACGGGCTGGTGTCACGCATGTCGCGCATTGCCAAGGACGCTGTGCCGGAGATGATCGTGATGTCCGACACCTGCTTCTGCGAGTACACCGATCACGGCCATTGTGGCGTGCTGCACAACCACGAGGTCGACAACGACCAGACCCTGATCAACCTCGGCAGACAAGCGGTGGCCGCGGCGCGTGCCGGTGCGGATGTGATCGCGCCGTCAGCGGCGATGGACGGTCAGGTCCAGGCGATTCGCCGGGCGCTGGATGACGCCGGTTTCACCCAAACCGCGATCATGGCCTATTCGACCAAATTCGCTTCGGCGCTTTATGGCCCGTTCCGTGAAGCTGGCGGCAGCGCCCTCAAAGGCGACCGCAAAAGCTACCAGATGAACCCGATGAACCGCCGCGAAGCGGTGCGCGAATCGCTGATGGACGAGCAGGAAGGCGCCGATGCGCTGATGGTCAAACCAGCCGGTGCCTACCTGGACATCATCCGCGACATCCGTGAAGTGTCGCGGTTGCCGCTGTCGGCGTATCAGGTCAGCGGCGAGTACGCGATGATCAAATTCGCCGCGCAGGCCGGGGCGATCGATGAGGATCGGGTGGTGCGTGAAAGCCTGGGGGCGATCAAGCGGGCCGGTGCGGACCTGATCTTTACCTACTTTGCGATGGACCTGGCCCTGGCCGGGATCTAAACCCCACCGCAAAAAAAACTGTGGGAGCGAGCCTGCTCGCGATGGCGGTGTATCAGTCAAAACACAATCGACTGACACGACGCCATCGCGAGCAGGCTCGCTCCCACAGGAGTATGGGGTGGACTCAGGCGCTGCCAAAAAACGGCCGGATCCCGTGATGCTTGAAATACCGCTCGATCACCTTCGGATCAGCACAGGTTTCGGCAATCGCCACATACGTGTCCGGGCGCAACAGGTAAAACCCGTTGCGCCCCAGCCCTGCAGCTTCAAACGCCGGGCGCCAGTCGAATACATGCAGCGGCAGGTGATGCTCGATGCACCAGGCAATCATCTCGTCGCTGGTGTCGCCATAGACATGCACCTGCCAGGTCGGACACTTCAATGATTCGTAATTGTCGCCCTCGCCGTCGTGAGCCCACGGCAGGCGATCGCCGCCATGAACGTGACCGGCAACGCCCGTGCTCAACAGCGTCCCGCGATAATTGAGAGTGATTTGCGACACCGTGCGAAACAGAAATTCGCGGGTCGTTTCGAACGAAGCCATTTTGGGAATCACGAACGGCGCCAGGCGGGTGCGCAACAAATCGGCCAGGCGGCCCTCGGCGGTGACGAACGTGAATACCCGGTCGGTAGTGGCCACCAGTTTGCGGGCGAAGGCGATGCGCTCGGTTTCGTAAGTGTCGAGCAGATTGGCCGTGGCGCCACCGTTCAACACCGCTGCCAGTTTCCAGGCCAGGTTGATGGCATCGCCGATTCCGGTGTTCATGCCCTGACCACCCGCCGGGCTATGCACATGCGCGGCGTCCCCCAAAAGAAACGCGCGACCGCTGCGAAAGTGATCCGCCACCCGATGATGCACCCGATAGGTCGAGAACCAGTTCACCTGATCGATCTGCACTTTCATATGTTCGATGGCCCGACTGCTGACGTCTTCAAACCGCAAGGTTTCAACCCGGTCGGCGCGTTCATCACGCACGGTGCCGATCAAGCGGGCGCGACCTTCACCTGCCAGCGGAAACACGGCGAGAAAGTCTGCTTCATCGAGGTCTACGTGCAGCTCGCCATTGAACGTCGGCCCACGGGCCTGCACATCGGCGACATAGAAAATCTGCTGGTAGGTACCGCCGGGAAAACCGGTGTCGAGGGTCTTGCGCACGATTGATCGGGCGCCATCGCATCCGGCCAGATAACACGCCTGGCAGACTTCCTGTTGGCCATCGGGCAAGCGCAGCCTGATGCTGATGCCATCGCCGGTGTCCTCGAAACTCTCAAGTTCAGTGTTGCGTTCAACCTCGACGCCGAACTTTTCAAGGCGTTCGATCAGCAACCGTTCGTGCTCGTCTTGAGGGAATATCTCGAGAAAGGCGTAAGGCGTCAGGCCCTCGCCGATGCGCGTCAGCGGCAAGCGCGCCACGGGCTCGCCCTTGACCCAGAAATTCGCCGCGCCGACGCGATGGCCGTTACGGACCACGGCATCGCTAAGGTCGAGCTGACGGTAAAGTTCCAGCGTCCGCGCCTGCACGGCCAACGCTCGCGACGTGGTGCCAGGCGCTGACGTCTTGTCGAGAATCCGCACCCGAATCCCCAGTTTGCTCAGCCACAGCGCCAGTACCAGCCCGGTCGGGCCGGCACCGACGATCAGTACATCGCTACGGTTCATGAGCCTGTCCTCTTCGGTGTGAGGTTCAAGTATGGTTCAGCCGGGCGGGTTGGTCAGGTCGGTGCGCCCAAGGGGAACAGGGGGAAGCGGCAAGAGTCATAGCTTGCACCATGCCATTGATCGTATGGTGATCCCCGCTCAATGGATTTGATGGAGCAACATGCAAGCCAATCGATTGATCATGAGTCTCGCGGCGCTGCTGGTGCTCGCCGGCTGTGCTACCCAGCGCCCGCAGGAGCCGCCTGCCCGCAAGCCTGCTGAGGTCAAGGCCGAGATCGTGCGCCTGCTGCCGGCGAAAACGGTTGATCGCCAGGGTTGGGCCACGGATATCTACGCAGCGTTTGCCGCGCAAAACATCTACCCATCGACCCAGAACCTGTGTTCGGTGCTCGCGGTCACCGAGCAGGAGTCGACCTTTCAAGTCGATCCACCTGTGCCGGGCCTGGGCAGGATCGCCCGCGACGAGATCGACCGCCGGGCCGCCAGCGCGCACATCCCCAGCTTGCTGGTGAGCGGTGCCCTGCAAGTCCGTTCATCCAACGGCAAAAGCTACAGCGATCGACTGAATGCGGCGCGCAGCGAACAGGAACTCAGCACCATCTTCGACGACTTCATCAGCATGGTGCCCATGGGGCGGACCCTGTTCGGCGGTTTCAACCCGGTACACACCGCAGGTCCGATGCAGGTCAGCATCGATTTCGCCGAGCAACACGCGAAGGAGTATCCGTACCCGGTGAAGAGCACGATCCGTCATGAAGTGTTCACTCGTCGCGGCGGCATGTATTTCGGCATCGCCCATTTGCTTGGGTATCCAGTGAGCTACAAACAGCCGCTGTATCGCTTTGCCGATTTCAACGCCGGTTGGTACGCCAGCCGCAATGCGGCGTTTCAGAACGCGGTGAGTCGCGCCTCGGGCATCCCTCTGGCGCTGGATGGCGATCTGGTGCGCTACGACGCGATCATGCCGGGCACCACGGAGTTGGCGGTGCGCACCCTGGGCAAGCAATTGTCTATGCGCAATACGACTATTCGGGATCAATTGGAGGAGGGCAAGAACCTTGGGTTTGAGGACACTCAGCTCTATACGCGGGTTTTCGACCTGGCCGAAAAGGCTGAAGGTCGACCATTGCCGCGCGCGGTGTTGCCGGGGATTGAGCTGCAAAGCCCGAAAATCACTCGCAAGCTGACGACAGCGTGGTTCGCCAAGCGGGTCGATGAGCGTTACCAGCGCTGCATGGAGCGTGCGGGCAAGTGACTGACCACTGAAAAACAGGCATAAAAAACCCGGCGGATGAGGCCGGGTTTTCATTGAGTACTGCAGTGAAACTACGCATTTATGCAGCGCGGCTTTCGATCAGACGATCCGAGCCACCTTCGGCAACGCGGTTCTCGATCAGACGGTCAGAACCACCTTCGGCAACACGTTTTTCGATCAGACGGTCGGAACCACCTTCGGCAACGCGGTTCTCGATCAAACGGTCGGAACCACCTTCGGCAACGCGGTTTTCGATCAAACGGTCGGAACCACCTTCGGCAACGCGTTTTTCGATCAAACGGTCGGAACCACCTTCGGCAACGCGATTCTCGATCAGACGGTCAGAGCCACCTTCGGCAACGCGTTTTTCCAACAGACGGTCAGAACCACCTTCAGCAACACGATTCTCGATCAAACGATCCGAACCACCCTCAGCCACACGGCTTTCGATCAAACGATCCGAGCCGCCTTCAGCGACAACCGGGTGAGTCGAAGTAGCGGCGAAAGCGTTAACTGCAAAAACCGAGAAAGCGATGCTGAGGAAGAGTTGGCGTTTCATGGTGGTGTGCTCCAAGGGGTGTATTTGTTGGGTATGGAGCAGATGTTACGCCGCGGATTTTTTATGAGAACTTCATTGAGATGATGGTGACCATCGACGGCAATGATAGGACCAGCGGTGTCCCCTGCGTGGGCGTGATGGTTCAATCGTCGGGTCGCCTCGGTAGGCGCGAACGTTGCTTCTACACTGGTTAGCTGGCACATGCCTTTGCCAGACCCCGGGTCAAGGCAGCCAACGCCCTGATTAACTGAACGGCAGGGAACGAGCCGGCAAACCGCGCCTCTACTGACTGTAACCTTGTCCCGCCAGGAGGCAGCACCATGTACCAGCTCTACGGACACCAGAACTCCGGCGCCGCCGCGATCGAGGCTGCACTTGAGCTCTGTGAAATTCCTTATCGCTTCATCGACGTCGAGTCGTCACCGGAAGCCGCCAAAGCCCTGGAGAAGCTTAATCCGCTCAAGCAGATTCCAACGCTGCAACTGCCTGACGGCAGCATTCTCACCGAAAGCGCGGCGATCCTGATTCATCTGGGGCTGGCGTTTCCTCAGTCGAACCTGCTGTCGAGCGATCCGGCCGAGCGTGATCAGGCGATCCGTGGCCTGGCTTACATCGTCAGCAATTGCTACGCGGCCATCGGCATCATCGATTACCCCGAGCGCTGGCTGATCGAGGCAGATGCAGCGTCCAGGGAAAATCTCATGGCTGGCGCCCGCCGTCGGTTGCACTGGAGTTGGGAAGTGTTTGCCGATCAGTTTTCCGGCGAGTTGTATCTGGACGACGAGACGCCTGGTGCACTGGATGTGCTGGCGGCGGTAGTGACGCGGTGGGCGGGCAGCCGGGAGCATCTACGCCATGCCCGACCGGGCTTCTACGCATGGCTGATGCGAATCGACCGGCACCCGACATTGGCACCGGTATTTGCCCGGCATTGGCCGAACTGACGAACACCAACAATCAGACGTGGGAGCGAGCGGGTTCGCTCCCACAGGATGCACGGTGTTTTTTCAATCAGTCGCCGCGAATGTACTGCTCCAGCTGGCGGATCAGTTCAGCCTGTTCGGCAATGGCTTCCTTGACCAGGTCGCCGATCGACAGCAAACCGATCAACACGCCGTTTTCCACCACCGGCAAGTGCCGCAGGCGTTTGTCGGACATGATGCCCATGCAGGTTTCGACGGTTTGGTGGGTGTCCACGGTGATCACCGGCGACACCATGATGTCTTCGACCGGTGTCCCCACCGAGGAGCGGCCCTTGAGCACGAGTTTGCGCGCATAGTCACGCTCGCTGATGATGCCGACGACTTCGCCATTTTTCACGACGGGCAATGCGCCGACGTTCTTCGCGGCCATGACCATCAGCGCTTCCAGGACCATTTGATGCGGCGCAATGGTGTGGACTTCGTGATTCTGTTCAGCCTTTAACTTCAGCAGTTGGGCGACGGTTTTCATGGCGGTTTCTCAGGTGTTGTCGTTGTTCTTGAAGAATCGTAGACCCAAGCGCAGAGGGCAAGGCAGAAAACGGCAGATAACGCTCAAAAAACGCCATTCAGCGGTTTTTCTTTGGAAAACCGGAAGTGTTCCATCGTTATTCACCAATCCATGGGCTGGACTCAATCCTGTGTGAGCGAACCTGTATCCACCTCGCAGAGAAGGCCATCAACCGCAATGACGCGTAGAATCGCCTCCTGAATCAAATCTTGAGGTTGCAGTGGTGGATTTACAGCAGGGCTTCGTCCTGACCCGGCATTGGCGCGATACACCGACCGGAACGCAAGTCGAGTTCTGGCTGGCGACCGATGCCGGGCCTCGGCGAATTCGCCTGCCTCACCAGCAGTCGGTGGCGTTCATCCCGGCGGCACAGCGCGAGCAGGCCGAAACGGTGTTGCGCGACGAAAAAAACGTCGAGCTAAAGCCATTGGCCTTGCAGGATTTCGAGCACCGCCCGGTGCACGGCTTGTATTGCCAGCAGCACGGTCAGTTGATGCGCCTGGAAACCGCGCTGCGTAGAGCAGGCGTCGAGATGTTCGAAGCCGACGTGCGCCCGCCGGAACGCTACATGATGGAGCGCTTCATCACGGCGCCTGTGCTGTTCGGTGGCACGCCAGACGCCGAGGGCCTGCTGCTCGACGCACAAATGAAGCCCGACCCCGGCTACCGACCGACACTCAGGCTGGTGTCCCTGGACATCGAAACCACCGCCCAGGGTGAGTTGTATTCCATTGCGCTGGAAGGCTGCGGCGAGCGTCAGGTCTACATGCTCGGCCCGCCCAATGGCGACGCCAGCGAGGTGGATTTCCAGCTTGAATACTGCGACTCGCGAACCCTGCTGCTGAAAAAACTCAACGAATGGTTCGCCCGCCATGATCCCGACGCGATCATCGGCTGGAACGTCGTGCAGTTCGACTTGCGTGTGCTGCACCAACACGCCCGGCAGTTGGGCGTACCGCTGAAACTGGGGCGTGGAGGTGAAGAAATGCAATGGCGCGAACACGGCAGTCGCAACCATTACTTCGCCGCTGCCGCCGGACGGTTGATCATCGACGGCATCGAATCGTTGCGTTCGGCGACCTGGAGCTTCCCCTCGTTCAGTCTGGAAAACGTCGCGCAAACCCTGCTCGGCGAGGGCAAGGCGATCAGCACGCCGTACCAGCGCATGGATGAAATCAACCGCATGTTCGCCGAGGACAAGCCGGCACTGGCCAAGTACAACCTCAAGGATTGTGAACTGGTGACGCGGATTTTCGCCAAGACCGAACTGCTGACGTTTCTGCTCGAGCGTGCCAGCGTCACCGGTTTGCCGGCCGATCGCAGCGGTGGTTCGGTGGCGGCGTTCACCCACTTGTACATGCCACTGATGCACCGTCAGGGCTTCGTCGCGCCCAACCTCGGGACCAAGCCAGCGCAGGCCAGCCCAGGCGGATTCGTCATGGATTCGCAACCGGGCCTTTATGAGTCGGTGCTGGTGCTCGACTACAAAAGCCTCTATCCGTCGATCATTCGCACCTTCCTGATCGACCCGGTGGGGCTGATCGAAGGCTTGCAGCACCCGGACGATAGCGAGTCCGTGGCGGGCTTTCGCGGTGCGCGTTTTTCCAGAACCCGGCATTGCCTGCCCGCCATCGTCGCGCGGGTGGCCGAAGGTCGCGAGACCGCCAAGCGCGAACACAACTCGCCGCTGTCGCAAGCCTTGAAAATCATCATGAACGCCTTCTACGGCGTGCTCGGCTCCAGCGGTTGCCGTTTCTTCGACACGCGACTGGCGTCGTCCATCACCTTGCGCGGTCACGAGATCATGCTGCGTACCCGCCAGTTGATCGAAGCCCAGGGCCACACGGTGATCTACGGCGACACCGACTCGACGTTCGTCTGGTTGCGTCGTGCCCACGGCCAGGAGGAGGCCGCGCAGATCGGCCGTGCGCTGGTGGACCACGTCAACCAATGGTGGCGGGAACATGTGCAGCAGCAATACGGCCTGCAAAGCGCTCTGGAGTTGCAGTTCGAGACCCACTACACGCGTTTTCTGATGCCGACCATTCGCGGGGCCGAGGAGGGCAGCAAGAAGCGTTACGCCGGGCTGGTCATCCGTGCCGATGGCACTGACGAAATGGTCTACAAAGGGTTGGAAACCGTACGTACCGATTGGTCACCGCTGGCCCGGCAGTTCCAGCAGGAGTTGTACTCGCGGATCTTCCATCGCCAGCCTTATCAGGATTACGTACGCGATTATGTGCGCAAGACTCTGTCCGGCGAATTCGACGACCGCCTGATCTATCGCAAGCGCCTGCGCCGCACCCTCGATGACTATGAGCGCAATGTGCCGCCCCACGTCCGTGCGGCGCGTATCGCCGACGACTACAACGACCGGCAGGGGCGTCCCCGGCAATACCAGAACGGCGGCTGGATCAACTACGTGATCACCGTTGCCGGGCCCGAACCGCTGGAGATCCGCAGTGCCCCGATTGACTACGACCATTACGTTACCCGCCAACTGCAACCGGTGGCGGATGCGATCCTGCCCTTTGTCGACGACGACTTCTCAACCCTGGTGGGTGGGCAAATGGGCCTGTTTTAGGTCCAGTAGCGACACCGTCCAGGCATCCGGTACTCCATGAAAGTACTGATCCAGCGCCTGATGGAACACGCTGCCCTTGGGCGAAAACTGGGCAAACAAGGTCATCGAGGAGTGAAACTTCAGGTTGTCGGGATGACCGAAAATCTCGGTGATCGAGCGATTTTTAATGTTCAGGACCAGTTGAGTACAGGTACGCAGGCGCGTTCCCAGTTGTGGGTGTTCAAGGTAGGCAAGCGCCTCTTCGCGGGAGCGGATCGCGAAATGCCGCGACATTTCGCTGCCACCGAGGCCGGCGAACTGCGGGAAGATAAACCACATCCAGTGACGACGTTTTTGACCGTTGCGCAGTTCCTCCTGGACCCGTTCAAACACGGGGTCCTGAGCCTGGACGAACCGTGGCAAATTAAAAGCATCGAGCTGATCGGTGCTTCTCATGCAGAAGTCCTCTAACAACACCGCGATGGCTTAGACCATGGCCAACCGCTGTTTGCGTTGTGGCGCGTGAAACGCTTGGTCCAGCGCCTTCAAGTCCTCGTCTTCGAGCCGCAATTGCGCGGCCTGCGCATTCAGTTGCACATGTTCGGTTCTGACCGCTTTGGGGATGGCGATCACATCAGGCGTTCGCAGTATCCATGCCAGTGCAACCTGTGCGGTGCTCACCCCGTGACGGGCGGCAATCTGTTTGAGCACCGGATGGGCCAGCAGTTGCCCGCCCTGACCGATAGGGCAGTATGCCATCACTGGTTGATGATGCTGGTGGCACCAAGGCAACAGATCAAATTCGATACCACGCTCTTCCAGGTTGTAGAGCACTTGATTGGTCGCGCAGGCGGGTGAGGCCAGCTCTTTAAGGTCATCCACATCGAAATTGGACACGCCCCAACGACCGATCTTGCCTTCTTCACGCAGGCGTTCGAAGGCGTCGACGGTTTCCTCAAGCGGATACTGACCGCGCCAGTGCAGCAGGTACAGATCGATATAGTCGGTATTCAAACGTCGCAAGCTGCGTTCGCAGGCCTGGGGGATGCCTTTGCGGCTGGCGTTGTGCGGGTAGACCTTGCTGACCAGAAAGACCTTGTCGCGCATTCCCTTGATGGCTTCACCCACGACTTTTTCCGCGCCACCTTCGGCGTACATTTCTGCGGTGTCGATCAGAGTCATGCCCAACTCGATGCCCAGGCGCAAAGCGGCGACTTCCTTGGTGTGTTGCGAGGGATCTTCTCCCATGTGCCAAGTGCCTTGGCCGATGACCGGTACGTTGACGCCGGCCAATTCGAGGGTACGCATGAAAATCTCCTTATTTTGAATCGAAGCATACTCTTTGATTGGCAGCAAAATTGCCCGGTGGTTCCGCTCCTGAAAGCAAAAGATCGCAGCCTCGTTGTACTCGACACGCCCTACAGAGTGCGCAAAACCCTGTAGGAACTGTCGAGTGCAACGAGGCTGCGATCTCTCGATGTTTATTTGGCCGAATTATTTGACCGAAAATTTCAACACGGTGTTTTGGGTATAGGCCTTGCCCGGGTCGAGCCGTGTGGAGGGAAAGTTCGGTTGGTTCGGCGAGTCCGGGTAATGCTGGGTCTCCAGGGTGAACGCGCCCCAATGCGCATAGACCTTGCCGGCCTTGCCCTTGACCGTGCCGTCGAGGAAGTTGCTGGTGTAGAACTGCACGCCAGGCTCCGTGGTGTACAGCTGCAAGCGACGGCCCGATTGCGGATCGCTGACATCAGCGGCGAGTTGGCTGACGTCACCCTTGGCGTCCAGCGCCCAGTTGAAATCGAAACCACCCTGTTTCGGTTCGGCGAATTTCAACTGCGGGTGATCGGCCTTGATGTTTTTGCCAATGGCGGTTGGCTGGGTGAAGTCCATCGGCGTGCCGGTGACCGGCGCCAGTTCGCCGGTGGGAATCAGCTTGCCGTTGACCGGGGTGTAATGAGCCGCATGCAGCGTCACGAGTTGTTTGAGTACATCACCGTTGCCGGCGCCGGCAAGGTTGAAGTAGCTGTGGTTCGTCAGGTTCAGCACCGTCGGTTTATCGGTCGAGGCTTTGTAATCGATGCGCAGCTCATTGTTCTCGGTGAGGCTGTAAGTGACCTCGGTTTTGAGGGTGCCGGGGAAACCCATTTCTCCGTCGGCCGACACATAGGTCAGGGTCACACCCACCGAATCCTTGCTTTTGCTCGGTTGGGCTTTCCACACATGCTTGTCGAAACCCTGCGGGCCGCCGTGCAGCGAGTTTGAGCCATCGTTGAGTGGCACCTGATAGCGCTTGCCGTCCAGTTCGAAAGCCCCGTTGGCCAGGCGATTGCCAAATCGGCCGATGGTCGCGCCAAAGTACGCCGTACCGCCCTGATAGCCCTGAACGTCATCGAATCCCAATACCACATCGTCGAACTTGCCGTTTTTGTCCGGCACCTTCAACGACTGCAAAATCCCGCCGTAGGTAATCACCGTGGCCTGCATGCCGTGGCTGTTGCGCAAAATGTACTGCTCGACGGGGCTGCCGTCACGGGTCTTGCCAAAGGCTTTGTGTTCGCTGGACAGGCCGGCGGCCTGGGTGGAGAGGGTGGCGATCATAAGGGACAGTCCGAGGCCGCAGAGTTGGTATCGGGATTTCAACATGGTTTGACCTTCCTTTTTGTTATTTTTGGCAAAGTAGTAATACTAATGTTCGGTTTTCAATGCCGAGCAAGGAAGGATTTATAGCTGATATGCGTGATGTTGCAATTATAAAGTATGACTAATTAGCCAGGGCTTCTTCCGGCAACCAACGTTTACGGACCATCGGCACTGCACTTTTTGTGCATTGACGGCTCTATCCATGGCCAGCCTGCGGTGATTCCCACCGCCGGCCAATGCCTAGTCCAAGTGCCCATGGCCCCAGTTTTTGCGCTTTTTACCTCACTGATCCGCCGACATTGCCTGTTGCTGGCGGGGCTGTCGATGCTCTTCGTCACCGGTTGCAGCCAGCAGCAGGGCAGCGACATCGTCACTCAGTTGCGCGAAGGCACGCCCCAGGAGTTTCTTCAGACCAGTGTCGACCGCATGGCGACCCTGACGATGCGCGACAACCTCGACAGCCTCTACTTGTTGATGAGCAAGTTGTATTTGCGCAACCCCGACGAGTTGAAAAAGTCCGGCTTTCTCGATGCCCGAACGGCTGGCAAGCAAGTGCGCCTGGCCATTGAACAGCAGCAGCCATTGCCAACCCTGGGCGGCAAGAAAGACCTGGCGGCGCTGAGTTATGCCATGAGTCCGGAGTTTCTCGGCGATCGGGTCGGCGCATTCATCTACGCCATCGGCAGCATGCTGGTCACCGCTCATGGCAATCGTGTCGAGTTCTACATGACCGATGCGATCAACCCGATGTTCGTCAATAACGCCGCACGCAATATCGAGAAAGCCACCTGGATCTTGAGCCATCGACAAAACAAAAACGGCGAACCCGTGCTGTTTTCCAATGAGATTTCGGAGGAGGGCAGCAACCTGAGTTTTGCCGTGGAATTCGGCAAAATCGTCGCGCGACTGGACCTGCTGACGCAGATGCTGGACGAGCGCTATCGACGGATCGGCCTGAATTACGCCCAGAGTTTGCTGTTCTTGAATTTCTTGCCGGTGCAGTAGATCAATCCCACCGCACTAACTGACACAACAGATTCCCTTGTGGGAGCGGGCTTGCTCGCGAATGCGGTCGAACACTCAACAAAAATGTTGGCTGACGGTCCGCTTTCGCGAGCAAGCCCGCTCCCACAGGGAATTGAGTCCACATGACACATGGTGTGTTGTGGAATAAGGATAGTTCGCATCGATATAACTGGTTATAAGAAAAATCGCTATGCTGCGGGCCAGATTTCTCATGCGTTTTTTGTGGGCGTGTTAATGGATTTCGTTAACTTCGGGTTGGTAGTTGCAGGATTGGTCGTGGGCTTCATCGTCGGCATGACCGGCGTGGGCGGCGGTTCGTTGATGACCCCGATTCTGCTGTGGTTCGGGATCAACCCGGCGACGGCGGTGGGCACTGACCTGCTGTACGCGGCGATTACTAAATCCAGCGGCGTGCTGGTTCATCGCAAGAACAACAACATCGACTGGGCGATTACTGGCTGGCTGACGCTCGGCAGTGTGCCGGCGGTTGCGCTGACCTTGTGGTTCCTGAGCCAATTGCAGACCTCGCCCGAGGCGATGAACGCGGTGATCAAACAGGCGTTGGGCTTTGTGCTGTTCGCCACGGCGCTGGCAATTCTCTTCAAGAAACGCCTGCTCGACTTCGCCCACAAACGTGCCGGCGGCCAATACAACCCCAGCGGTAAGCGCCTCAATGCGCTGACGGTCGTGACCGGCCTGGTCCTGGGCACCATGGTCGCGCTGACCTCCATCGGCGCTGGCGCCCTGGGCACCGTTGCGCTGTTCATTCTTTATCCACTGCTGCCAACCCGCCGTCTCGTCGGAACGGAGATTGCTCACGCCGTGCCGCTGACCCTGGTCGCCGGTCTGGGCCATGCCAGCATGGGCAACATGGATTGGCACGTGCTGGGCTTCTTGCTGCTCGGTTCGCTGCCGGGGATTTATATCGGTAGTCACCTGACGGGTCGGATCTCCGATGAAATACTGCGCCCTTGCCTGGCCACGATGCTGTTGCTGATTGGCTACAAACTGGCGTTCTAGCAAGCGCGTAGTACTTTCTATACTGTGCAAATGAATGTCGATGCATCGGCGCGGAAAGAGATGGAAATCAATTGCCAGGACGATCATTGAGTTGGCGCACAGTCTCAACCTGCAAGTGATCGCCGAAGGGGTGGAGACCCCTGAGCAACTGGCATTCCTGCGCGCGAACGGTTGCGATCAGGTGCAAGGCTATCTATTCAGCCGGCCACTGCCGATCAAGGAGCTGGAGGATTTTCTGCGCGAGCGGCAGGGTTTTACTTGAGCAGTAGTCTTTTCAAAAGAACACGACCCGACATCCAGCTTGTTACGAATCGGCAAGCTGGACTTGATCACGACCATTTGATTTAGCGCTGTACATAGCGCTGTCCGCACGCCGAACGAAGGCGTCAAATGATTCCGATGGAATCCACGTCGCAACGCCGAAGCTACAGGTCACCTGTCCTGTCTCATCAAATGGGAGGGTGCTTATCAGAGCTCGAAGCTTCTCTGCCAGCAGTCTTGTATCGTCCAGCTCGCTATCCGGGCAGATCAATGCAAACTCTTCCCCGCCCGTTCGGCACAGCAGGTCGGTTTTGCGTGTTGACGAACGTATTCGTGTGCACAACGACTTCAGAACGTTATCACCACACTGATGCCCCCAGCGGTCGTTGATGTACTTGAAGTGATCGATGTCGAACATGATCAACGATAGAGGCTGGTATCGCACGTTAGCCTCGGTGAGCAGGCGCTCCATCAATTCTTCGAAGTGTCGGCGGTTATAAACCCCGGTCAGGTGGTCGGTAATGTTCAGCAAACGCAAATCTTGGGTGCGCTCATCAACAAGCGAGAGTGCGCGTGCACGTTGCGTGATCAGCAAGTAAACCAAGAAGGTCATCAGCAGCGTCAACCCTGCTCCGAACACGACAATCATGCTGATATACAGTGGGTGGCTGTTGGCGACCAGAAATGTTGAGCTTGGCCGAAACTGCAGCAAGTAATTTTGGTCAGCTACTTTCAGCAGCCGCTGCGCATAGAGCCTTGAAGGGGTCGCTGGCTCCAGGCTCTGATAAATATTTGTCCCCTGATGCTGCTTGTCGGTCAATGAAAGCGTCACGTTCAATCGTTGCAGGCTTGGTAATGGAATGCCTTGCTCCATCAAAGCAGCCAAGCGCACGGTGGAGACTACGAACCCCTGCAAACCGTCATCGTTCAATGGCGTCTCGGAGGACTCGTGGAATACGGGGGCGACAAAGAAAACCCCCGCCTGCCCATTGGTCATTTTCAACGGTTCCGACACGACTATTTGATGTGTTTCTCGTGCCTTGCTCATCAAGGCTTGGCGACCCGGGCGAGCCAGAACATCCATGCCAGGTACGATCTTCACGTCATCGCGCTTCATTAGGTAGAGCAATATCCAGTGTTCCGGCCGACTCGCGAGGGGGACTATTTCGCCGGTCACGGGATTGATTTCATGATATGAAAAGTCACTGGTGCCGTTGAGGAGTGCCTTGGCGCGAAACGTTTGTAAATCCTTTTCGAGAATCCTCGGCACCCAGCTATAGGCTTCGTTCTCTCCAACCAATGGCGTGACGAATCCCAGAAATTCCTTTTCAGTGATATCGTCGGCGTTGATAAAAAAACGCCTTACAACGTCCAGTTTCAAGACCTGAGTATTAAAGCGTCGTTGAAGGCGACTGAATCGTTCGTCGACCTCCAGTTGGAACGCAACGCTAACGGTGCGCTGCTCTGACCCAACGAAAAGAATCAATACCAATGCCGTGACGGCCACTCCCGCCAGGCATACCAGAGCGCAAAGCGTCACGTCCGATGCCTTGAGGGCGTACTGACGAGAAGACATCATTTTGTGTTCCTTGCTCATCGCCCAAAACAACGTACAGGCACCTGAAGTTATTTTGGATTATCGGCACGCCTACCGATTTCTTTATAAGCCAGGTGCTGGAAGTCATCCTGCCCTCTTCGAGTATTTCGGGGGGGGGGGCTTCAGCCGCATCACTCGCGGGTGAAAATCTCCAGCAGATGCCCATCCGGGTCATCGAAATACACCCGTCTCCCACCGCCGTAGTCATTGATTTCGTTTGGGCGCTGTTTGCCGGGATCCGCCCACCAGGTTTGCTGGCGCGCTTGCAGGCGTGCGAACGCCGCATCGAAATCCTCGTCGCCGATCAAAAAAGCGTAGTGTTGGGACGCGATCGGCGGGTCGTTGTTGTAGAAATCCAGCGACACGCCATTGTCGAGCTTGACGATCAGCATCGGGCCGAACGGTTGCGCTCGGGGCAGCCCAAGCATTTCTGTCAGATAGTTTGCGGATGTCTGTTTGTCACGACACCAGACGATGGTGTAGTTCAACTGAGCGCTCATGGTGTAGTCCTCACGGCGGTTCAGGCGGTTCGTCTTGGATCTTGAGATTAGCCCAGCCTGTTGCGCAATGACCGGCCTGACCTAAGCTTGGGTCAAGGCGGAACACAATTGCGGTGCGTCACCCGGAACGATCACCGCGATGCGCGATCATTAGAGCGTGGATATCAAAAGGAGATGCGCATGCTCATCAGGTCTTTGGTCCTGACTACACTGCTGGCTTTTGCCGGCCCCTTGCTCGCCGCCGATGATGGCTCACCTTTGGACATCGAAAAGGGCAGGGCCCGGCCACTGATTGTCATTGCTCCCAGCACAGTAGACCCAGTCTGGGTGGGACTGAAAAAGGCGCTCAACGATCCGGCCAACAAGGACGGTGTCGCCCAGCGCAACATCAGGGTGTACACGGTGTTGAACATGTTCGGCCAGGTCGATGGCAAGGATCTCGGCCAACAGGACACCATGGCGCTGATCCGCTCGCTGAAGCTCGGTGCGGGGGCGCTGCCCAAAGTCATCCTGGTGGGCAAGGACGGCGAGAAGAAGTTCGAGAGCTCCGGGGAAGACTCGAAATCAGTCGATCTGAAGAAGATCTTCGACACCATCGACGCGCTGCCGCCAGCCGAGAAAGAGGCGGTAGCCCCGCCGGTCGCTACGCCTGTTGCAGCCGAACCGGCGGCCAAAGGTGTCAAAGGCGCAAAACCGGGGAAACCGGGCAAACCCGCCAAGCCGCCTGAAATGCCGGATGATTGAACACAATGGCGTCCGGCTTGAGCCGGACGCCTTGCTGAGCGCGTCCACACCGTTGTCGCATTCGCCGACAATCTCATGGCCTTCACAGGCATCAGAGATTTCCTGCAAGACGTGTCGCCGATTTTTGCCCGGTGGCTACAAAAAAACCGAGTGTCGCGCGCATAGACGTATTGGTTTCATTGGTCTCGGAAATTTCCTGCAAGTCCTGTCGGAATGCGTGAACTGGATTCTGTCAGAACGCACCGTTAGCCTTCGTCAGCCACCGCACCCATCGCGGTCGGACGTGGGAGTCCGCAACACTGAGGGATCCAGGGACGAAAACACCAATGGCCAGAAAGGAGCCTCGTCTATGAAGAAGTTCGGCAAAAATGATGCGCAACGCCCCACCGACGTCAGTCACCTCAAGCTCGTCCGGCTTGGCGAAACGAGCGGGCGCGACACCAACATTCGTGTGCGCAAGCCAAGGCGTTCCGTCCCGATCAACCAGATTCTCACGATTGCCCCTGGCGTCGACACGCTCACGCTCTTGCATCAGGCCAGCGAAACGCTCGCTTCGCTGAATGCCGTGCTTGCGAACTTTGCCCACAAGCTGGACGGCTCGAACCGGGCAATGTTGGGAGCGATTCAGCAGTTGGCAGGGATAGCGCAGTTGTTGGTGAATCAGGCGCGGGACAATCTTGATCCGGGAAACGATACGCCTGACGATCATTCGCCGACTCGGCATTGAGCTGACGTCGTTACAAACAATGGGCGACCTTAAAGGGTCGCCCATTTTTATTGTCCAAAAAATGAGGCGGGGCGCTTTTGATTACTCAGTGAGGGCACTGACTATTTTGTGCGCCAATCGGATGCGCTCCGGGTTCGGGTAATTCTTGTTCGCCAGAATCACGATACCGATGTCTTTCGACGGCACGAACGCGACATAAGCGCCGAAGCCACCCGTAGACCCGGTCTTGTTGAACCATGCCGTGTCTGGCGCAGGTTGCGGCGGGTTCAGCCACTGGACCTTATGTGCCTGCATCGCCATTTCCGTCGAGTTGCCGGTGAGCAAAGTATCGAGGCTGACCGGATAGGGGTAGAACTCCCAACCCAATCCTTGAGTCATCCCGCCCACGGTGTAGTAACCGCTGTGAGTTAGGGCGATTGCCTGCTGCAACGGTTTTTCCAGCGTCGCCGGTTTCAGGTTTGCTTCGACATAACGAAGCAAATCCGCAGCGCTGGTTTTCACCCCATACGCCTGGGAATCCAGCGCCCCCGGGCTGACCCGCACCGGTTTGTCATCCTTGCTGTAACCCTGGGCGTAAAGCCCCATTTGATCTTGCGGCACGTTGAGAAAGGTGTGCTTGAGCCCCAGTTGCGGCAGCAAGGTTTTTTCCATCAATTGATCGTATGGCTGGCCCATGCCTTTGGCCGCCAGATAACCGGACAGCCCAAGGCTGGGATTCGAATACTGGCGGTGGGTGCCCGGGGCATAAACAGGTTTCCACTGTTGGAAGTAGGCGAGCATTTTGTCTGGATGATCGGCCTCGTCAGGGAACTGCAGTGGCAGTCCGCCGGCCGTATAAGTACTGAGTTGCAACACACTGATGGTGTCGAACGCGCTGCCGCGCAACTCGGGCCAGATCTGGCTGGCCCGGTCAGACAAGGACAGTTTGCCGCTGACCTGGGCGTAGGCAACCAGGGTGGTGGCGAAGGTTTTGCTCACCGAGCCGATTTCGAACAAGGTGTCTTTGCTGACCGGTTTGCCGTCCTCTTTCGAGGCCACGCCGTAGTTAAAGTAATGCTGCCGGCCGTTCTGGGTAATCGCGATCGAAACCCCGGGAATGTTCTGTTGCTGCATGACCGGCCCGATGGCCGCTTTCACCAAGGCATCGAGTTGAGCATCGGACTGAGTAGCGGCGATACAGTGGCTGGCCCCCATCAATAGCGTGAGAGCGCTGCAGAACGCGAGCCTTGGTCGATTGATTTTGAACATGATGTGAACCACTCTCCATGAGTTGTCATGACGTTAACCGCTGTACTGCGAACGGTTTTGCGACACCGTACCGTTAACGGGCGGGCCAAATCTAGGCAGTCGACCCGCAATCGACAAACGATGATATTTCGGGTTAGCCATTAGAAAAATTTGGGAGTGTGCATTGATTCGACCTCATCTGCCGCTGAATGCGTTACGCGCCTTCGAGGCTTCCGCGCGCCATTTGAGTTTTACCCGGGCGGCGGTGGAGCTGTACGTCACACCCGCGGCAGTGAGTCATCAAGTCAAAAGCCTTGAAGCCCAGCTTAACGTGACACTGTTCAAGCGCTTGCCCCGAGGCCTGATGTTGACCAGTGAAGGGGAGACCTTGTTGCCGGTGCTGCGCGAGTCGTTCGACAGAATTGCCGACACCCTTGGGTGTTTCGAAGGCGGGCATTTTCGGGAAGTGGTTACCGTGGGCGCCGTGGGGACGTTCGCGGTGGGTTGGCTGTTGCCGCGACTGGCGGACTTCCAGGCGAAACATCCGTTTATCGATTTGCGCCTGTCGACCCACAACAACCGGGTGGACGTGGCGGCTGAAGGGCTGGATTACGCGATTCGATTTGGCGCCGGAGCGTGGCACGGGATTGAGGCGTCAAAGCTGATGGAGGCGCCGTTGTCGGTGCTTTGCGTTGCGCAAATAGCCGAGCAGTTGCGAGAGCCGGCGGACGTACTGAAGCAGACACTGTTGCGTTCCTATCGCTCGGACGAGTGGCCCGAGTGGTTTCTGGCTGCCGGGTTGCCGCCCCATACGCCGCCATCCAGGAGCATCGTCTTCGACTCCTCGCTCGCCATGATGGAGGCCGCGCTTCAGGGTGCAGGCGTGGCCCTGGCACCGCCGCTGATGTTCGCCCGGCAGCTGGCGACAGGGGCGATCGAGCAACCGTTCGCTATCGGCGTCACCACCGGCAGTTACTGGCTGACCCGCTTGCAATCGCGGGCGGAAACCGCGGCGATGACGGCGTTCAAGGAATGGCTGCAGCAAGCGGCACAGATGAGTCAGTCAACATGAGCCCTTGTGGGAGCGAGCTTGCTCGCGATGAGGTCATAACATTCAACTTCATCATTGACTGTTAAACCGCCATCGCGAGCAAGCTCGCTCCCACAGTTTGAGGTGTACCGATGGGGGTTTAGCGCACCAGGCACGGCCGCTTGTTGTCGAACTTCCATCCCGGAATCAGAAACTGCATCGCCACGCTGTCATCGCGTGCGCCCAGGCCCATGCCTTTGTACAACTCATGGGCCTTGGCCAATTGATCCAGGTCCAGTTCGACCCCAAGCCCCGGTTTTTTTGGCACCTGCACACAACCACCGGCGATTTGCAGCGGCGCCTTGGTCAGGCGCTGGCCGTCCTGCCAGATCCAGTGTGTGTCGATGGCGGTGATCTCGCCCGGCGCGGCCGCCGCGACGTGGGTGAACATCGCCAGGGAAATGTCGAAGTGGTTGTTGGAATGCGAGCCCCAGGTCAAGCCCCATTCGTGGCACATCTGCGCCACGCGCACCGAACCCTGCATGGTCCAGAAGTGTGGGTCGGCCAACGGGATGTCCACCGATTGCAACTGGATCGCATGGCCCATTTCCCGCCAGTCGGTGGCGATCATGTTGGTTGCGGTTTTCAGGCCGGTGGCACGGCGGAATTCAGCCATGACTTCGCGCCCCGAATAGCCGTTTTCCGCGCCGCACGGGTCCTCGGCATAAGCGAGCACGCGGTGCTGGTCACGACACAGGCGAATGGCTTCCTTGAGTGACCAGGCGCCATTCGGATCGAGCGTAATGCGCGCCTCGGGAAAGCGTTCAGCCAGCGCGGTGACGGCTTCGATCTCTTCATCGCCACTGAGCACGCCGCCCTTGAGTTTGAAGTCTTTGAAGCCGTAGCGAGCGTGCGCGGCTTCGGCCAGGCGCACCACGGCGTCGGCGGTCATGGCTTTCTCGTGACGCACGCGGAACCAGTCATTGTCCGCGTCCGGTTCGCTGCGATAAGCCAAGTCAGTCTGGTTGCGATCGCCCACATAAAACAGATACCCGAGCATCTTCACTTCATCGCGCTGCTGACCTTCGCCGAGCAGGGCGGCGACCGGCACGTCGAGGTGCTGGCCGAGCAAGTCGAGGAGGGCGGCCTCAAGGCCGGTGACCGCGTGAATGGTGATGCGCAGGTCGAAGGTTTGCAGGCCACGACCGCCGGAATCGCGATCAGCGAAAGTCTGGCGAACCTGATTGAGGATCTTCTGGTACGTGCCGATCGGGCTGCCAACCACCAGCGAGCGCGCATCTTCCAGCGTTTGGCGAATACGCGCGCCACCCGGCACTTCCCCGACGCCGGTGTGGCCGGCGTTGTCCTTGAGGATCACGATGTTGCGGGTGAAAAACGGCCCGTGGGCGCCGCTCAGGTTGAGCAGCATGCCGTCATGACCGGCCACCGGCACCACTTGCATGCTGGTGATGATCGGGGCTTTTGCGGTGTCTTGTGCGTTCATTGTCATGTCCTTGTAAATCGCGATTCAGGCGTGGTTGGGCGTTGGTTTGCCCAGCGCAACGGCGGGCGCCGTTTTGGGTTTGTTGCGTGCGGCGAAGACGATGATTGCCGCGATGATCGACGTGGCAGCCAGGCCATAGAGTCCGCCCTGAATCGAGCCGGTGTGTTCTTCGAGCAGGCCGAAAGTGGTGGGGGCGACGAAGCCGCCGAGGTTGCCCACCGAGTTGATCAGCGCGATCACACCGGCGGCGATCCGCGCATCCAGATAGGCCTGGGGGATCGGCCAGAACAGTGAGGACGCCGATTTGAAACCCAGCGCAGCAAAGCAGATGGCGACAAACGCGAATATCGGCCCGCCCGTGGTGGACATGAACATCCCGGCGGCGGCGATCAGCAGTGCGGCAGCGACCCAGGCTTGCTGGTGTTTCCACTTGGCCGACAGCGAGGCAAAGGCGTACATGCCGACAATCGACAACAACCACGGAATCGAGTTGAACAGCCCGACCTGAATGTCGCTCAGGTCGCCCATTTTCTTGATGATGCTCGGCAGCCAGAAGGTCGCGGCATAAATGGTCAGCTGGATAAAGAAGTAGATCAGGCAAAACAGGATGATCTGACGATCCTTGAGCAGCGTGCCCAGCGACGGTTTGATCGGCGTCGCGGCTTCGCGGGCCAGTTGTTCGTCATCGATGGCTTTGACCAGTGCGTCTTGTTCGGCGCGGGTCATCCATTTGGCGTCATGGGGTTTGGAGTCGAGCCAGAACCAGACGAACACGCACAGTCCGACCGAAAACATCCCCTCGATGAAATACATCCACTGCCAGCCGTGCAGACCGAATCCACTGACTTGCAGGAGTAACCCGGACAAAGGGCCGGAGATCAGCGAAGCAATGGCCGACCCGCTGAGGAAGATAGCAATCGCCTTGCCGCGCTCGACGCCTGGCAACCAGCGGGTGAAGTAATAAATTACCCCCGGAAAGAACCCGGCTTCGGCCACGCCAAGCAGGAATCGCAGGATGTAGAAGTGGGTTTCGTTCTGGATAAAGGCCATGCAGGCGGCCACCAGGCCCCAGGTCAGCATGATGCGGGTCAGCCAGATGCGCGCGCCGACTTTTTGCAGAAGCATGTTGGAGGGGACTTCGAACAGCGCGTAACCGATGAAGAACAGGCCGGCACCTAGGCCGTAGGCGGCAGCGCCTATGCCCAGGTCTTGCTCCATGTGGGCGCGGACGAAGCCGATGTTCACGCGGTCAATGTAATTGACGATGAACATGATGACGAAGAGCGGCAGGACATGGCGTTTCACTTTCGAGATGGCGGATTTCAGGACTGAATCGGCGCCGTCGTGCATCCCGGATATGGATGTAGTCACTTGGTTTTCTCCCACTGATTATTTTTATGCGGGGTGAAGCTGAGGTGTTGCGTGTTGATAGACATCATACAACTAGGTTTTTTCGATGCGCAAGCGCTTAGATCCAACAAAATGGCGCTATAGGCGTCGTTATCTATTCTTTTTTTCTTTCGGTTGGCCTGTTGTTAGCTCGAAAACGTGGCCTTTCTTGAGTGTTGTCATACAAGTTGGGTGAGCTTTTCTTGAGATTCCACTGAGGCTCAGTGCTACGATTCTGATAGCCCTGCTATCGGACGATCACCATGCAAGAAGACCTCGACGCGCCAGCCCGCAAGCGCACCCACAACCTGGCCCATGACCTTGTGGCCAAACTGAGCCAGAGCATCCTGCTCGGCCAGATGCTGCCGGGGGACAAGCTGCCGTCGGAGAACACGATTGTTCAGGAGCACGGGGTCAGTCGTACCGTGGTGCGTGAGGCGATCTCGAAGTTGCAGGCTTCGGGCCTGGTGGAAACCCGTCACGGTATCGGCACCTTTGTGCTGGAACGCGCACCGGAGCAGGGGTTGCGCCTGAATGTCGACACGGCCCTGGGGGTGCGCAGTATTCTGGAGTTGCGCATGGGCCTGGAAACCCAGGCGGCGGCGCTGGCGGCGATGCGTCGCACTGATCAGCAGCTGGTGCAAATGCGCGAGGCGCTCGATGACTATCAAAGCCTGCTTGCCAACAACGACAGCTGCGTTGAAGCCGACAAGCGTTTTCACCTGTTGATTGCCGAGGCCACCGGCAACGTGTGCTTCACGGAAATCATGCAGCATCTGGGCAGTGCCATGATTCCGCGAACCCGGGTCAATGCGGCCGAGCGTGGTGCGGCGGATTTGAGCAAGTTGGGGCAGCTCGCCAACCTTGAACACGAGGCGATTCTCAACGCCATCAAGCGTCAGGACCCGGACGCGGCGCGCGCCGCCATGTGGCTGCACTTGACCAACAGTCGCGACCGGTTTTCGGCGGGTGCCTGACATTTGTTTGTCTGCTCGATAGCACCCTTTTCCTGTGCCTGATGCTGTTCACTTAAGAAAGTTTTTTTTGGGGGGGGGGGTACATATCCGTTTCTGCGGTAACGGCAGCTATTGGTTCCGCCCTGACGGCGGGTCACTTGGAAGAGCGCCAAGTAACCAAGCGCTTTTGCCCCTGACGTTCGGTGCCTCGCTAAGGCTCGGCATGCCCTCGCTCCGGTCCTGCTCCGTGGGCCCGC
>Ga0157371_10000657_pt1 | contig 40996 bp, 36 predicted proteins | sample C45metaG_FD_113462 | JGI IMG/M metagenome (GOLD analysis project Ga0157371, IMG submission 113462) | Corn rhizosphere microbial communities from Kellogg Biological Station, Michigan, USA - C4-5 metaG | ecosystem: Host-associated > Plants > Roots > Rhizosphere > Soil | place: USA: Michigan... | reverse complement strand
TTTATCCTATTTACCTGCGCTGGCTGGGCATAAAAATAGCCGGCGACGCTCAGATCAGCGATTTTAGGTTTGGGGCTGAAGATCTGATCAGCATAGGCAGCGACGCCAGTTTGAGCTCGCAAACAAACCTGGATAATGCTATCGTGGAGAACGGTATGCTCAAGCTGCGCCGCATCCATATTGGCGATCATGCTTACATCGGCAGCGCCGCGTCCATATCGGGCGATACGCGTATTGAAGCCTGGGGCGAGCTGCAGGACCTGAGTTTATTATCTGAAGGAAAAGCTATTAAAGAGGGCGAGGTTTGGCAAGGCAGCCCGGCGCAATTAAAAGAAACTAAACAAATTGCCGATCTGCCGCATCCCGAGCCTATATCAACGTTTACGCGTCGCAAATACAAGCTCATTTTTGTGCTGTGTATGATCATCTTTCCGTTTATCATCCTGGCGCCCCTATTACCTACCATCATTAAGATAAACAGCCTGGACAACAATGCGCCCGACTATAACTTTAACTACATGGTACACGTGCCGGCGTTGGCTATATTGTACATCGTGCTGTTCATGACCGAAACTATTTTGCTAACGCGATTATTGCAACGCGGTATAAAACCCGGCAAATATTCAGTTTACAGCATGTTTTATGTGCGCAAGTGGTTCTCAGATCAGCTGATGTCTTTGAGCCTCATTGTTATGCATCCCATATATGCTACGATGTATGTGGCCAGCTATTTCAGACTATTGGGAGCAAAAGTTGGTAAAAACACCGAAGTATCAACCGCCAGTAGCGTAACGCACCCGCTGCTGGAAATTGGCGACGGCGCTTTCGTAGCCGATGCTGTGACTTTAGGCGAGGCCGACATCCGCGCGCAGCAGCTCATCCTGAGCATGACCACCATTGGCAACAATAGCTTTGTGGGTAACAGCGCGCTCATCCCGCAAGGATATCATTTAAACAGCGATATGCTTATCGGCGTATTGTCTACCCCGCCTGACGACAAGCAACAAGTAGAAAGCACCGCCCGCGACTGGTTCGGCTCGCCGGCTATACCGCTGCCGCGCAGGCAGGAAAGCACGCCTTTTGGTGCCGAGCTAACCATCCATCCCAACATCTACCGCAAAATAGCACGGGCTACGGTTGAGTTTATCCGCATTATTTTGCCGGAGAGTGTGGTGATATGCTGCTCTATCTTTTTCATTGCCTATGCGCATGATTTGCTGGTTGATGAGCCGTTGTGGAAGATCATCATGATGTTTCCGTTTTACTACCTGTTTTTTATGGGGATACCGGCCTTTTTGGTACCACTGGTTTTAAAATGGGTTTTGGTAGGACGCTACAAACCGCAGCAAAAGCCTATGTGGAGCTGGGCCGTATGGAAAAGCGAAGCCATTACTTCAACCTATGAAGCATTGGCTATCCCGTTTTTGTTGGATCAGTTACAAGGTACACCATGGCTGCCCAATGCTTTGCGCTTAATGGGCGTGAAAATGGGCAGACGCGTTTGGATGAACACCACCGATATCACCGAATTTGACATGGTGACCATTCATGATGACGCCGCGCTGAACCAGGATTGCGGTCCGCAGACGCATTTATTTGAGGATAGGGTGATGAAGATTGGTCCGGTTAAAATTGGTGCACGCAGCAGCATAGGCTCAGGTACCATTATTCTATATGACAGCGAACTGGGAGACGATACCCGCATTGAAGCACTGTCGCTGGTAATGAAAGGCGAGCGCCTGTCGCCGGGAACCGACTGGATAGGCAGCCCGGTGAAACCAGCGTAATAAATGTGCAGATGTGCGGATGTGCAGATATGCAAATGGATTTCTCCGCGTTGTCATCTCGACCGACGGGAGAAATCTTGTACGAGCGATAAGCATAAGCGTATAAGATTTTCTCGCGCCGCTTGAAATGACAATAATGACACAATTATCTGCACATTTGCACATCTGCATATCTGCACATCAAAATCATTTTATTTAACTTAGCTGCCTCCACATCACAAAACATTTACCTAAAAACGTGGTGTATATATAGAATGAGGCTACGGTTTTTATTTTGCGTCTTATTTTGCTTGTTTATTGGTAATCAGATTTTTGCACAGCAAAATCGCGAGATTCCCATCGCTAAAATCCACGCAGATACTTCAACCAGAAAACCAAAGGTTGATACCACCATTTTATCCAAAAAAGGTAAACCACAGACAGATCTTTATGAAGTATTGAGCCGTTTGCTCAACGAAAACGCTAAACCTGCTGCCGACACGGTAACCACCCGTCCGGTTATATCAGTAGTGCCCGCTATTGGGTATACATTAGTATCCAGGCTTGCTATTGTGTTGTCAGGCAATGTAGCTTTTCGTACCGGGCCCGATTCAAGGGTTTCGGCCATCATCGCCAGTACATCTTACACTCAAAATAAACAATTTAGCGTACCCGTTCAAACCAGCATCTGGAGCAGGGACAACCGCTATAATTTTATTGGCGATTATCGCTTTTATAAATATCCGCAAAGCACATATGGATTGGGCAGCAGTTCGAGGATTCAAAATGACGACCCGATGGATTATAAATTCATTCGTTTTTATGAAACCGCCTATCGCCGCATCACCGGCAACTTTTATGCAGGTGTGGGGTATATGCTGGACACTCATTATGATATTATTGATGACGGCAATATCAACGGCACTATATCTGATTATTCGCGCTATGGTAAAGCGGGGCACTCTATAGCTTCAGGTTTTAGTGCGAGTGCTTTGTATGATTCGCGCGATAACGGACTCAATGCATCGAAAGGCGCTTTTGTTTCTTTAACTTATCGGTCTGCGCTAACGGCGCTGGGTAGCACCCAGCGCTGGAATTCGCTAATGATGGATGCCCGTAAATACTTCAAATTTCCGGCAAACTCTGAGAACGTTATTGCACTGTGGAATTTTGATTGGGTGGTGCTAAACGGCTCGCCGGCTTATCTTGATCTGCCCAGTTTATCGTGGGATTCGAACTCGGCCACCGGCCGGGGATATATTCAGGGGCGTTTTCGGGGCGCGCAAATGTTTTATGGCGAGGCAGAATACCGCTTCAGGATAACCGGCAACGGATTGATCGGCGGGGTAATGTTTGCTAACGCCTCAACCTTTTCGGCTGCCCAGGGCACAAAATTGCAGCGTGTGCAGCCGGGTTTTGGTCCGGGGCTGCGTATAAAGCTCAATAAGGTGTCAAATACCAATATTTCTATCGATTATGGTTTTGGTATGCAAGGCTCCCGCGGGCTGTTTATTGACGTCGGTGAAGCATTTTAATTGGTGATTAAATATCTATCTACATTAATCATTATATTAGCTACGCCAAATCTTTACAATGCGGGTTTATTTTTTTACCAGGATCAATACCGGTTACCGGGATATTTTCAGAAGCTACAGCACACTGCAGAACCTCAAAACTGTTAAGATCATTGGCATTATTTATTTTCTGCTTAACGTTACGCTGCGGCTTGTCATTTTAGCTTACGATATCCCGATACAACACATTAAACACTATGACGAGTTTAATGAAGCCAATATTTTTTCGTCAATTATTATCCCGTTTTTTGTGCTGCTAAGTGTGTTACTCGTCAACCAATTTGAGCGTGGTAAACCTAAATTGTTACTAAGCCAGCTATTGGTATTGATTTTTGGCTTATTCGTCCTTTTTTCGGGCATGCGGGCCACTTTCTTTACCATGCATAATCCGCGTAATAGTATGCTGATGTACCTGGTTGGAGTTGTAGTTACCGCAACATTCTTTACGTTTGAATTTTTTGAGACCATCATACTTGCCGTAGCTGCCGAGATATGTTTTAACCTGTTGCTACCCTACTACCAGGAAGGCACCAGCGAGATTATCATGAACAATCTGGGTTCAATAGTCATATTGGTGGTGTTTTATTGCATATCTAGGTTTGCATTCTCGTACCGGGCAGATAATTATATGAAGTTAAAAGCTATCGAAGAAAAGAACCTGGAAATAGAAACCGCCAGCCGCCTTAAAAATGAAATATTGGGTATTGTGGCGCATGATTTACGTAACCCGCTTACCGCCATACGGGTACTGGCCTGTATGATGGAGGAAGACCGCACGATAAACGAGGATAATCAAGAAAACGTTCAGATGATTAAAGCATCCTGCGATAAGGCAAATGCAATTATTAACGACCTGATTGAAACGGCGCATAACGATAAGGACAACGTCTTTGAAATTGAAGAAGTTGAGCTAAATCAATATTTATTGCGGATTGTTGACGAGTGGGCCAAAAACAAAACCGGCCATACCAATATACTTTATTACGGCACCAATAAACCAATTTATACCCATATCAACGCAGAGAAAATGCAGCGTGTTATGGATAACCTGATCAGTAATGCAGTTAAGTTTTCGAGAGATAACGAGCATGTAGAGATCAGGCTGCGCGTTGATGATTTTGGGCAGATTTTTATAGATATTAAAGATTCTGGCATGGGTATTCCGGAATCTATGCTGCCTTATATTTTCGACCGTTTTTCAAGAGCAAGCAGGAGGGGCCTGCGTGGCGAAGAGTCTGTTGGGCTTGGCCTGAGTATTGTTAAACAAATAGTAGAAAAACATGGCGGAAGTATTGAGGTATCAAGTACTGAAAAGAAAGGTACGACGTTTACTATTCATATGACGGCTGTACGTCATAACAGCACAGAAACGAGGTAAGGATATGACAGGCGAGATTTTAACACTGGACGACATTAAACTACTGGTAGACACCTTTTATGAGCGTGTGCGCGACAACGAACTGCTGGCGCCTATATTTGACGAACGCATACAAAATAACTGGCCGCATCACCTTGAAAAGATGTACCGCTTTTGGCAAACTGTTTTGTTGGACGAACACACTTATCTGGGCAGTCCGTTTCCACCACATGCAAAGTTGCCGGTAGCACATGAGCATTTTGCAACCTGGCTGGCATTGTTTAACCAAACCGTGGACGAACTATTTACCGGCCGCAAAGCCGAAGAAGCCAAATGGCGCGCCGCAAAAATGGCCGAAATGTTTGAAGCCAAAATACACCATGTGCGTAATAACCCATTAAATATTTTATAAGCTATGGCCAATACCTGCCAACATATCGATGAGCTAACCGAACTAAAAACGGCAGAAGCCTACGTTTGCGAAGAATGTATAAAGCATGGCGGCCGCTGGGTACATTTGCGTACCTGCCAAACTTGCGGCGTTACACTGTGCTGCGATAGCTCGCCCAGTACGCATATGACCAAACATTTCCATGAAACCGGCCACCCGGTAGTCATTTCGGCCGAACCCGGCGAGCAATGGATATGGTGTTATAAGGATGAGGTTTTTGTGGGATATTAATCTACAATAAATTTATTGAGATAAGTTATAAGTTTGGGATTATCAGGGTCGTCTGCCCGGTAGCGGATAACATTTCCTTCTCTGTCAATGACTAAATAGCGGGGTATGACTTTGATGTGGAAATGATAAATCATATCTGATTTGTTGAAGTCGGGCACCAGATAGGCAAATTTTTCATCCAGTTGTTCTCCGCGCATCGCTTTTTTCCATGCCGCCGGGTTGGCATCAACAGAAATATTCAAAAATACGTTCTTCCTGCCCTCAAATGAGGCTTTTAACTTTTGTGCAGCCGGCATTTTAACTCTGCAAGGGCCGCACCAGCTTGCCCAAACATCGATAAACATTACGTTGCCTTTGTATTTTGCTAACAGGTCATCAAAACTGTAGGTTTTGCCGTTTATATCCAGAATATCCTTATTGCTATTACCGGTTGGTTTATAGCGACTATACAAATCGCTCTGGTTTTTCAAAAAAATGCTGTAAGTATCAGTCTTTTCTGCTATAAATTGATCTAAACGGTCGTTGTAATTTCCTAAACGTGCAGGCATATAAGTTCTTAGCAGGTCGTACAGCAAAAATCGTCTGGTGGCACCGCTAAATGAGGCTGAAGTTGTATCGTAATAAGCCAGAAACCTGGAATCGTCAGCTCTGATGTTTCTGAATAAATAACGCTGCATAGCCACCACTGCCGATTTATAGCCGCCATTTGACAGGCAGCCATCGCAATTAAGCCCGGATCTTAAACTGTCTATGTATTGTGTATATGATGCCGGCAGCTGCGCAACATTAACACCCCTGTAATAAACAGGGTTCAATACATTAACAACATACAAATATTTAAAAAACCGGTATGCATAACTGGCAAATTCAGGGCTGGTTTGGGTTGATTTAAAATAATCGTTTAAAAAGGCCAATCGCTTAACTGAGTCGCTTTTAGCAATAGCTATCAGATTCTGGAAATCGGCAGCGTTTTTTAGTGATTTGGGCTTGGGTAAATAAAACAAAATAGCCTTAACGCTGCTTTTTAGATTTTTATAATAAGCCACAAAGGTGTTAAGCTCATTGGTTCTTTTGCTGTCTGCGTTGTCTATTAATATGGGGATTCCTGACTGATCGATCTGTAATGTCAAATCCTCGCCCGGGTATATTAAAAAAGGTATTTGATGATAAGCATCTATCAACAAGGTCGGCTCTTTAATGAGTAGCTTTTTTATCTTATCCTTAGAGAACAGACGAAATGGGGGATTGGTGACATCATTGTCATCGGTATAGTAAAATGCTCCTGATTTTTTCTCGCTTATGTCGACTTTAATGGTCGTAGAATCGTTCATGCTTATCTGGGCAGAAGCAACAGTATTAAGGCAAAAAATAATAATACAAAATAGTGTAAAGCGTTTAAACATGCTTAGGGTTTAGGTTTAGATAATAAGTCAATGCGGTTAAGTTACGAGAATTTCAGACAATTCTGCGACACTCTTGTTAACCGCAATGACAAATATATTAAAACGCTCCCTTTAATAAACCGCCTTCGGCAAGTATGGCCGCGCCATTTGTGGCAGAAGCCAGCGGGCTCGACAAATAAGTAACCATATTGGCTACTTCATCAGTGCTTAGAAAACGTTGTATAAGCGATGTTGGTCGCATAGTTTTGAAAAAATCAGTCTCTACTTGTTCAGTTGTTTTGTTTTGATCCTTCGCCAGGTTCTCGATAAATCCGCCAACACCTTCAGAAAGGGTAGGGCCCGGCAGTACCGAGTTTACGGTTACGTTAGTGCCTTTTGTTAATTCGGCCAGGCCGCGGGCAATAGCTATCTGTGCGGTTTTGGTCATGCCGTAATGGATCATTTCTTCAGGGATCTGAATGGCCGATTCGCTCGAAATAAAAATAATGCGGCCCCAGTTTTTCTTCAGCATTTTATCAAAATAAACCCGCGACAACCTTACACCACTTAACACATTGATCTCATAAAACCGCAGCCAATCGTCATCGCTGATATCAGCAAAAGCTTTAGGCTCAAATATGGCCACGTTGTTGATCAAAATATCAACCTCAGGCACCTGGGCCAATAATGCATCTATTTGCGCTTTGTCGTTAAAATCGGCAATTACGCCTGTTACCTGGTGGTTGCCCGTTGCCTGTATGATGCTTTTTATCGCTTCATCAACGCGTTTCTGGGTGCGTCCGTTCACAATTACTTTTGCGCCTTCGTGAGCCAGTTGTTTGGCTATAGCGTAGCCTATGCCGGCAGTCGAGCCGGTTATCAGTGCCAGCTTATCTTTTAGTTGTAAGTTCATAGATTATTGTTGTTCGTTTTTGTGGATAGATTGACATTTCGATCAATCCAAAAGATTTAAATGTCAATCAAAGTAACAGCATAACCTGCAATTGTTTGTCACACTTGTGTTTTAATAGCGGGCAGACTTACGAAGCTTCAAAAACTTCGTAAGTCTAAAAATGAGATGAAAGCTATTAAACAAAAAAGGGCAGACACCCAATCGGCGCCTACCCTCAGTTGAAATTATTAATATTAAAAATTATTCGCCGGGAGCATTATCAGGTGTTCCCATTACTTTATAAGCTTTTTTACCGTTCTGATCTTCAATTTGTTGGTAGTAAAAATCATCAGGAGATACATAATATACCTGACCGCCTAATCTGATCTTACGGGTATCTGGTGGCAGGCTATAGAAGACGTCGCCAATTTCAGGCATAGCTACTGCCGGCTGACTGCTTGGCGGAGGAGCCATCTGGCTGCCGCCTGAATATCCGCCTTGGTCAGGCGCATAACCGCCCTGGTCAGGCGAACCGGTTTCCAACTGGCCATCTTTACCGGCAACCTGGTAAACCACGGTGCCGTCATCTCTGGTTACCGGTGTATAATATACCCCGTTAGCCTCATAATATTGCTGACCATTGATCATGATTGATTGAGCGTTGCTTGGCAGGCTATTAACTGCTGCACCTATAGGTGGCTCAACAACGGTATAATTACCGTTATCATAGTTATAGAAGTAACCGCCACTGTAATAAAACTGCATGTCGTTCCACCAGAATGGATAGTAGCCGTAGGGCAATACACCCAGGCTGAAGCCTAAACGAGGATAGTACAAGCTACCATAGAAACCTCGGTTATAATAATAGCCATAATGTGAGGCCCATGGGCTGTAACGGTAGCCATAATAAGCACGACCGCCATAACCATAACCGCCCGGATAATAACGTCCGCCGCGGGAGTAGCCACCGCGAATGCTGCCATAGCCGCCCCGATATCCGTTGCTGCCGCGGTATCCGTAACCGCCTCTGAAAGTTGGAGATGCGGCATGTGCGCTACCACGTTGCATACCCGGGCCGCTGAATGCGTTTGTTCTTGGCGATGAAAAACCGTTTACTCTTGGTGAAACGCTACGGGGAGAAGAGAAGCTTCCCTGCGGACGACTAAAACCGCTGCTGCCCCGTGAAAAACCACCGCCCGATGGCCGGCTGCTGCTGAAACCGCCTCCTCCTCTTGAGAAGCTGCCGCCTCCACCACCGCCGCCATGAAATCCACCTCCGCCACCACCACCAGAATGGCCGCCGCCACGCTGAGCATCAGCGGGGATAGCTAAAAACAAGCATAGTAAACCACTTAAGCCTGTTAACATTAAATATTTTGATATCCTTTTCATAATTTATTTATGATGACTTTTCCCGCCACTATTCATATAGACTAAAAAAGTGCCGTAGGTTTAATTGTGCCGTAATTTATTTCAAAAAGCAAATCAAGTTTACTGTTAGTTGACAAAGGGAATGAGTGAATGATATCCCCTAATCGCTGAAATCGCTATATTTGGTTAAGCCACTTTTCATAATGAATTACTAATCGCTATTCACTAACCTCTAATCTCTCTAAACCATGTTCCCCTCAATTAAAGAAGAAATAACTATTGGCGAGCTCAAAATAAACTTTCTGGCCGATGGTCAGGATACTGACGGCACCCTGGTAATGTTTGAGATGTTTGTTCCGCCAAATGCTAAGGTACCCGCGCCACATTATCATGTACATGTAGATGAAACGCTCTTCATTCTTGAAGGCACACTCAGACAGATTTATGGTACAGAAATACGCGAGCTTAAAGCCGGCGACAAAATATTTATAAAGCGCGGAATTGTTCACGGTTTTAGCAACCCCGGAAACGAAACTGTACGTGCACTTTGTGTCTTGTCGCCTGCCCATATCGGTCCCGAATATTTCAGGGAGATGGCTGCTGTAATTAATGCAGGCGGTCCACCTGATATGCAGAAGCTGCTTGCTATCATGAAGCATCATGGCCTTGAACCGGTAAAACCAGCTTAGGTATTACGCTGTGAATTGTCATCCCAGTTTAAGAATTTTTAATAATGGAACGATTGTTCCATTATGTGTCTATATTTGGAACGTTCATTCCGAAATAAAACGGTGGACACCTAAAACATGAAAAAATTACAAAATAAAGTAGCAGTAGTTACCGGCGCTTCAAAAGGAATTGGCGCAGGCATTGCTAAAAGCCTGGCTGCCGAAGGAGCTGCGGTAATTGTTAACTATGTATCTGCCAAAGAAGGCGCCGAAAAAGTGGTTGCCGATATTGTTGCAGCCGGTGGTAAAGCTGTAGCTGTACAAGGCGATGTATCTAAGGTTGCCGATGTCGACCGTTTATTTGCTGAAACTAAAAATACATTTGGCGATGTAGACATACTGGTTAACAATGCCGGTGTGTATGAGTTTAGCCCGATTGAAACTATCACCGAAGAGCATTTTCATCGTCACTTCAATACCAACGTACTTGGCTTGTTATTGGTTACCCAGGGCGCTGTTAAAAGCTTTGGCGAGCGTGGTGGCAGCGTGATTAATATCAGCTCGACCGTAACACGCATTACGCCTCCGGGTAGTGCCGTTTATACCGCGAGCAAAGGCGCGGTCGATTCGATCACCCAGGTACTGTCAAAAGAATTAGGTCCGAAGGGCATTCGTGTTAATGCTATCAATCCGGGTATGGTAGAGACTGAAGGTGCGCATACTGCAGGTTTCATCGGCAGCGATTTCCAAAAACAAATTGAAACACAAGTGCCGCTGGGCCGTATCGGTCAGCCGGATGATATTTCGCCCATTGCGGTCTTTCTGGCTTCTGATGAATCGGGTTGGTTAACCGGCGAAACGCTTATAGCCAGCGGCGGCATGCGTTAAGCATAACTGAAAAATTAGTAAATTGCCCCGTGAACAACGGGGCTTTTCTCATATATGGCCAGAACAAAGGATTTTGACGAACAAGCGGTGTTGCAGAAGGCTATCTGTCTTTTTTGGAACAAGGGCTACAATGGTACCTCTATGCAGGACCTGGTGGAAGGCCTTGGCATTAGCCGTTCGAGCCTTTATGATACTTTTGGCGATAAACATCAGCTTTATTTGAAAGCGCTGGATGCCTATCAATTGCAATATGGTACGCAGCTATGCAAGCTTACCGGCGAGTCGGCATCGGCCAAAGAGGCCATCAGGCAGATTCTGGATCTGGTGATCACCGATTTGCTTGCTGACGAGCAGCGGAAGGGCTGTTTTATAGTGAATGCCGGTATCGAACTGGCTAATCATGATCAGGATGTAAATAAAATGATCTGCCAAACCGAACAACAACTGGAACTGGCCTTCGCTAAAGTTATCCGCACCGGACAGGAGAAAGGCGAGATCAAAAAAGACAAAGACGCCCAGGCGCTGGCTCGCTTTCTGAATAATACGGTTAAGGGCATGCAGGTTTCAGTAAAAGCCACTACCCAACGCAGCTATTTTGAAGATATCATTAATACGGCACTTAGCGTGCTTGATTGAGCCTTTAAGCTAGAATTATACTTATTTTATTTGTGCCCGGGCTAAACTTTAAAAGATACGATAGCTCTAAAAGACATCAATTCATACCCACATGCCCCTTAACAGAATCAAATATCTTCTGTGAATCGAAGCCGACACCGTTTTTAAATACCAGTTCAGTTTTGCGGATGTTTTTGATATCCTGTGTAATATCCCCATCTGTCAAAACCAGGTCGGCCTTTTTACCTGTGGCTATGGTACCTATCTCGGCTTGGCGGCCCAGATAAATGGCGCCATTAAGGGTGCATATCTTGATGGCTTGCTCTGCCGTGAAACCCGCGTCAACCAATAATTCAATTTCGTGATGGTTAGAATAGCCGCTCACCACACGTCCGGCTCCTGTTGGGTCTGTGCCGGCAACTAACAGGCCACCCATATCATAGTACATTTTCTCCCAATGTTGGTTCTTTTTAAATAGCTCAGCGCTGGCCTGGTCGCGGTTTTGGGCCGCTTGCCACCTGTTTTTTACAAGGTCTTTTGCTTCAACAGTTAATGCTTCTTCTCCGCCACCGGGCACTATCTCATGACCGGTATAAGGCTCAAACACGGTTAGGGTAGAAGTAAGCGCCACATGTTTGCTGATCATAAATTGCTGCAGACTTTTCATCTTGGGGCTACTCGCGTCCAGTTTTAGTAGCGACAGGCGTTCATCATTATCGTTTACCTTATCATCCGTTTTAAGACTGTCAAAATCGCCGCTTGCCATAAAGCCATGTTCAAGGTTGTCAATACCAAGCTCAGCTGCTTCGCGGTAAGTTACTGCGCCAATGTGGCCGGTTACTTTCATATGTCTTTTATGCGCTTCTTTTATAACAGCGGCCATATCGGCTTTGGTAGCATGGACATACATTTTGAACGATGTGCAGCCTCTGTCGGCCCAAAACTTAACAGTAGCAACGGCGTCTTCAGGGCCTTTAACGGTGTTTAAAGCCGGGATATCATAGCCTCCCGCTTCTTCTATGTAAGGTGCGGTGACATCCATGTCGGGCCCCAGCGTTTTGCCTTCGCTTATCAATCTTTTTATAGCCAGGTCAGTTTGCGGTTCTATACTGCCTGCCGTACGTATCGTGGTGGCACCTCCCGCCAGATATAAGCGTGGGAACGAAAAAGGCATTTCGGCGATATTGAAAAAGCCGCCGTCCATCACCGTATAATACATGTGCTCGTGTAGCATCACCAGGCCGGGCGTAAGGGTTTTGCCTGTACCATCAATTACCTGGGCGCCGTTTGGTACTGCTATGCGCTTTGCATCGCCAACCTGTTGTATTTTGCCATTATTGATGATGACGGTTTGATCGGCCTTAGCCGGATTGCCGGTGCCGTCAATTAATTTTACATGGGTTATAGCTATCTGGGGCGCATTAACTTTTATATATGGTGTTACCTGCGATGAAAATTGCTGGGCAAAAGTGTTTGCTGTGAAACAAACTAATGACAGGCTAAAGAATAGGCTGATCTTTTTCATACGTAAACTTAAGAAATTATCAAAATAATACAGGTCGCCAAAAACAAACAACCCTCACCTTTTCGGGGTGAGGGTAGCTGCGGTCAATATTGCGCAGATTTGGGTGCAGAGAGATAAATGATTTTAATCATCGTCCTCATCCTTCCCCGCAAATTTCTTAGGATATGGGGCCGATTTTTTGGCCGAGTGCCAGATAATGCGGTTCATCAGATCGTCATTGCCGCCATCTATATGGTCAAACTCAGGGCGCAGCGATTGTCTTGCAAAGTACAGGTCGCGGCCCTTCAGCGTAGATAGCTTAGGGTTTAACTCGTCGATGGCTATCTGGTTAGGTAAGGCTTTATAAACCGACAGATCAGGGGTGTTATTGAAACATTTAAACATAGGCAGCGCGGTAGCGTCTATCGAATTCATAGGTGGGATGCCCAGTATTTGTTCTATAGTGCGTACAACACAAGTCTGATTATAATTTACATGCACCGTTTGTTTCAAACGACTGTAAGGGCTGGCCACAAAACCCGTGGTACGATAAGCCGATACGTGATCCCAGCCGGCTTGCGAGTCGTCCTCAGTAACAAAAACTACCGTATTTTTCCAGAAACGGCTTTTTGATAAGGCCTCGATAATGCGGCCAACGGCCAGGTCATTATCCGCCACTTGTGCACGTGGGGTAGGCGTGCCCGGGCGTGTGCCTCCGGTATGGTCGCAGGGCAGCGCCATTACCATGAGTTGCGGTAGTTGGTCGCCTGATTGTTTTTCGTAGTTGTTCAACTCATCGATAAATTGAGTGGCGCGAAGCTGATCGGGGATGGTCAAATCGCTACCGCAGGCATATTTTGGCGACAACATGGGCCGTACACGTGATATGGTGGTTGAGTTGGTAAATTTAAACGGCTTTCCTGTTTTATAGCCATCATATACTTTACTCCAGGTAGTGCCCGCTTCATAATGCGGAGTGCAGGCCTCGCCATAAATGCGTACGTTTTTGCCGTGGTCGGCAGCATTGTTCCAGATAAAGCCGTTCTGGTCGTACACCAGTGCGTCAGTTTGCACGTGCGGATAGCTGCGGAACCAGGCGCGAACATTTTTCTCGATATAATCAGTCACCATAGCGGCATCTGTCCACTGGTGGCCCTCGGCCGAGCATTTACCTGATGCGTAGTAATTATCAAGCAGCATAAAATCGCGGGCTAGCTGGTGCTGGTTTGGCGTAACCTGGTTACCGAATACGCATAAGTCGGCATTGCCATCGCCTTCTTTCATATCGCCCAAAATTTGGTCGTACGTACGGTTTTCTTTGATGATATAAAGCACATGTTTAAATACCGATGGTTCACCAATACGTTCAGGCACAGGTTGTGGCGCTACACCTTTGCGGGGCATCAAACCGGCAATTTCTGCGCGGAACGATAAGTTTAACTTTTTTACCCGATCAGTATATGCTGACAATGTAGAAGCGTCAGGCAATGGGATGATAGACAATGTGGCTAGCTGATGGTGCGAGTTATAAGCCCCGCCCGGAGTTTTAGGTATTTCGCGGCCAGGAGCGATTGACATGCTGTTGACGTGTGCGCCCTCGCCTTCCAAATTGGTTACAAACAGCGTGTTGCCATTCAAGGCTAAGCCGCCCGGATAGGCTTCCGTCGGAATGAAGCCTTTAACAGCGCCGTTTGCACCATTAAGACCGACAACAGCTACGGCGTTATCCATACCGTTGGCCACGTACAGTGTGCGTTCGTCAGCACTTAGCAGCAGAGCATTTGGCGTGTCGCCGATGAAATGTTGTTTGTCTTTAAACAGATTTACAGGGATGGTTGCCGCAACCTTGTTTGTAGTGGCATCAATCACCGTTACGTTGTCGCTGTTACCATTGGCTACGTATATAAAATGGCCGTCATTGCTGGCTATTATGTCGTTGGGATGCAGGCCCGTTTTGATCTCGGCTATGGGTGCGCCGCTTTTCGCATTAAATACGCTAAGGGTACCATTGTTAATGGCTCCGGTTTTTGGGTCGATAAAAGTTTTGCCATAAGGCACACCGGCGGTTTCGCCTTTGTCGCCGGCGGCAGGCATGGTGCCACCCCAGTTGCTCACATAGGCCTTACCGTTTGCCAGCACCAGGCCATAAGGCGCCACACCTGTTGGCTGCGACCATTGGATATCATGAGTTTTTAAGTTCATTTTTACCAGGCGATTGTTGCCATTAAGCACCACAAAAAGGTAGTTGGTACCATCTTCCTGACTTACAGCGAGCTCATTTGGCAGAGCCAGCGGCGAATCACCCTCCGGTTTAAATGCGATGGCATCGGCCAGCGCAAGTTTTTGGTCAGCCCAAACCGCTTTCAATACATAAGATTGACGGCTGTCGCTGGCACTCCATAAAATAGACGTTTTGCCATCCTCTTTCAATACCTGAATACCTGAGTAGGTACTCATCAGGCTGCGGTATTTCGTGTCGGATGCATATCCCCAGCGGGCCAAAACCTTTTTTTCCTGCGGATCAATAATGGCAATGCCATAACGGTCCTCAACTGCCAGCACGCTGCTGCCCGGTATTACCTTTACATCGAGCGTATGATTTTCAGTTTCGGCGCTGCCGTAGTGCACTACTTCGCCTGCAGCCTGTATGATGCGGTTATAAGGCAGCAGGAAAGGAGCCTGTGTTTGGCGCAGGGTGCTGTCGTCATAACTGCTGTGGGCGTCGGGCGTATTTTCGGTTGCCGAATGTTTGCCGGTAAAGCTGTGGCAGCCTGTTGCAATGGTTAATGATATTAATGCAGAGAAATACAGAAAATTACGTGTCATCATGTGGATGGGGAATTGACACCGTAATATTACGAATAATCTGATGCAGGCTAATGATAGAGGCGCATATGTAACTATAATTTCACATAACATTAATGTCAGTGAGAGTTTAGTGGCGGGAGCGCTAAAACAAAACAACCCCCACCTTTGATGGGCGAGGGCTGTTTGTTTATAGTTAGTGACGACTATTTGTAGCCGGGATTTTGGAACATCTTAACCGGGTCAAGTTTATACTCATCAAAAGGGATAGGATAATATCTGTCTTTAGTTGAGAAGTTTGATAACTGCACCGCGCCAAAATCGGCAGGGTTTTTAGCTTTGAAATATGCTACCAGTTCGTCGGTAGTAAAAGTACGCAACAAATCAAACCAGCGGTGGTGCTCAAAGGCAAGCTCCACACGACGCTCATGCAGGATAGCCAGCTTCAGTGTTGGAAATTTGGTTGCATAAGTCGGGATTAACATTGACGCAGCATAAGTAGGCATACCGGCACGGGTACGTACCATGTCCAGGTATTGTGTGGCGCCGGCAGTATCGCCTAAATAGTTGCTCACTTCGGCCAGCATTAAAATTACGTCGGCATAACGCATCAGGATACAATCATTACCACCGTAACCCAGGTTACTTGCTGTAGCGCTTGCATCACGGTATTTGGTAATGAAATAATCTTTCACAATTGGGTCATTGGCAAATTTTACCGAGAAAGCCATACGCGGGTCGCCGGTTTCATACTCATTGATCAAATCATGCTGTACGTTACCGCCAACACCTGAATTTGGTTTAAGCGAGTTAATGGTTTCGCCTTTTGCCTGGTTGTTGTAAGCAATGTCTGAGCTATAGTTTGCATCACCTTGTTTGTAGTCAATCTGCCAGATCAACTCGGGGCAAGTTGTTTTCTTGTTCACATCAAATACATCGGTATAAGGTATTGAACTTAATGTGGTAAACGTTTTCAGGTTGTAGGCAGCCAGTAATGCAGTTTTGGCGTTAGTTAAATTAGTTTGACGGTCTGCCTGATCTTGCGTGGTAGCCATAGTTAAATAAACCTGGCCCAGCAAAGTATAGGCAGCAGCTTTTGATATACGCCCAACGGTGCTCGGTGTTTGCTGGTTAGGCAGGGGAGCGTTAGTGGCATCAGTTAAATCTGCAACGATTTGTTTGTAAACAGTTGCTTGTTTTTCTCTGAAAGTGTAAGAAGCTACCTCGTCGGGTGTATACAGCTGTTTGGTTACCAAAGGCACATCGCCCCAAAGGCGCACCAGGTGAAAGTACATCAGCGCTCTTAGAAATTTGGCTTCGGCAGCTAATTGCAGCTTTTGGTTTTGATCTGTAAAAGGTACTTTGTCAATGTAGGTCAAAACTATGTTAGCACGAGAAATAGTATTGTACAGTGATACCCAGTGGCTTTTCAGATAAGTGTTACTGGGGATCAACGAAAAGTTGTTAAACTGAAACGGCTCGCCGGCGTTTGATTGGTTATCATTACGACCGGTATCGTCTGAGCGTTCGTCTGTCCATAAACCGCTGTCTTCGCCTATATTGTTACTGCTGCGCAGTGATTGGTATATGCCGTTTACTGCCAGTAAAATATCGTTAGGCGTTTTAAAGTCGTTATCTAAAGTAACAGCATTCGGTTTGGTTTTCTCCAAAAAGCTTTTCTTACATGACGATGCAACAACCAGGCCCACACTTAAGCATATTGTTATAATAGTTTTATTTTTCATCTCCATATCATTTAAAATCCGTTATTGAAAAGTTACACTTATACCCATGTTGTATGATCTAACCAGTGGGTAAACACCGTAATCGATACCCGGTGCAAGGTTGGCCGGCTGGGTATTGTTTGATGCGCCGCTTGAATAGTTGTAGTCGACCTCTGGGTTATAACCTTTGTATTTGGTAATGGTAAATGCGTTAACAACGCTGGCAAATATGCGTGCTTTACCCAGACCCATTTTAGTAGCCAATGAGGTTGGCAATGAGTAACCCAAAGTAATGTTGGTACATCTCAGGAACGAGCCGTCTTGCAGGTAAACGGTTGACAGACGGGTACTGTTACTTTGTGTACCGCCACGTGATGCACGGTAGAAAGAACCGTCGCCAGGGTTGGCAGCATTACGATAACGGTTAGCCTCGCTGGCGTATTGGTTACCAGAGCCTTCGCCGTTATACAGGTAGTAATCTTGTCCGTCAAGAACCTGGTTGCCGTATGAACCGTTGAAGCCTGCGTTAAAGTCGAAATGCTTGAAGCTGGAGTTTACCGCAAAACCGTAAGTGAATTTTGGATAAGGTGTACCGATAATTGTTTTATCGGCATCAGTAATTACACCGTCGCCATTGGTATCCACAAAATAAAGGTCGCCTGGCTTAACAGGGTTGGTTGACGATGATGATGGCGCTACTTTGCTGATGTTTTCAGGAGTAACCATACCACCTACTTTGAAACCATAGAACATACCTACCGGCTGACCTTGTTCAGTAATGTTGGTAAGGTATGAACGCTCAGCACCGTTAATGATAATGGTGTTGTTGCCACTCAGCTTAGTAACCATATTGCGGTTGATTGAAATGTTACCACTGGCACCTAATTTGAAATCGGCGTTGTTGATGATCTTACCGTCTAACTGGATATCGAAACCTCTGTTTCTGATTTGCGAGTTACGCAGGTTAGTTAATACTGTTGTACTGCCGGATATGGCCGAGATAGGCTGGTTATACAGGATGTTGTAAGAATAACTTAAGTAATAGTTGGCAATAACAAATAAGCGGTTGTGCAGTAAGCCAAAGTCGGCGCCAAAGTTATATTGAGAAGTTGATTCCCAGCTTAGGCCCTGGTCAGTAACACCATTTGGAACCATAGCTGTAGCAACGGTATTGCCGAATACTACGCCCGTAGGATTACCTAAAGTTTGCTGGTATTTGTAGTCGCCAATGTTATAGTTACCACTTAAGCCCCAGCTTGCGCGCAATTTAATAGTTGATTGTTTACCTAACCAGTCATGATAAAATGGCTCTTCAGACAAAGCCCAGCCGCCACCTACTGATGGGAAGTAACCCCATTTACTCAACGGCCCGAAACGTGATGAACCGTCGGCGCGCATAGAAGCAGTAGCATAGTATTTGCTCTCGTAGTTCCAGCTGGCACGACCAAAGTAAGACAATAAAGTGGTTGAAGTTTTGCCGCTGCCGCTGTTTAACTGGAAGTTGGTAGGGTCGGCACCTTTACCGGTGATCTCAGGAATATTATCATTCTGGAAACCTTTTGCAGTAACACTTACCAAATCATTGTCAGTTTGTTGTGCAGAATAACCACCTAATAAATTGATGTGGTTTTTGCCAAAAGTTTTATCGTAGTTTAAGGTAAACTCGCCCAATCTGTCCTGTTGGTTCAAATTAGAAGCAGTAGCGGTAGCAGCTGCAATAGCTTGTGGCGAACCCGGAGGGTTTGCACCGTTACTTAAGTTGGTTGGCAGGTAGTATTCATATTTCTCAGCATAAGTTGCCATGCCCAGGTTGGCTTTGAAGGTAAAGCCCGGCAATATGGTGTAAGTAGCAGCAGCATTGTAGTTACTACGGTTACCGCGGCGGTTAATTTTAGTACGCTCGGCCAAAGCAACCGGGTTTTCAATACTTTGATAACCGTAGGCAGAAGACTCAGAGGCTGCACGGTTAGTGGCCAATGTACCATCGGCATTGTATGCCGGGAAGTATGGCATGTAGATCAAAGCACCCAGGATAGGTCCGTGGTCAAAACGGCCTTCCTGAATCTCGCGATTGGTGTTTTGAGTATATGCAACGTTGGCCGCCAGGTGTAAGCGCTTGTTTACATCGCCTTCAATATTGGTTCTGAAATTATAACGTTCCTGACCACTGCTGTGGATAATACCGTCCTGGTTTTGATAACCGGCGCTTACATAATAACGAGTGCCGTTGCTGCCGCCTGAAAATGACAGGTTATGTTTTTGAAAAAGCGCATTATGGTATAATTCATCCTGCCAGTCGGTATTAACTGTTTGATGAATTTCTTGTTGAGTGGCAAAGTTGTAAATATAGTCAGGTATCTGAACAGAGCTGGCATTACCTACATTGGTAACACGGGTAGCGTTGTTATCTGAGTACATGTTATCGTTCCAGGTGTGGCCACCATTTACCCAAAGGTCATGGTAGGTGTTATTACGGCCATCAATTACCAATTGAGCAAACTGATCGGCATTCATCAATTTTACTTTATGTGCCAGTTGGTCTGAACCTACCTGTACATCATAAGTAAACTGACCTTTGCCTTCTTTACCATGTTTGGTAGTGATCAAAACTACACCGCCCGAAGCTCTTGAACCATAGATAGCTGCTGATGCAGCATCTTTCAAAATGTCAACAGATTCAATGTCTTCCGGATTGATGTTGATATCGTTACCTGCAGGATAGCCATCAACGACGTATAAAGGGTCAGAGCTGGCACTGAATGAACCGATACCGCGTACGCGGATTTTAACGCCCTGGTATGGCGCGCCGTCGGTTTGTGATATTTGCACACCGGCAACTTTACCTACTAAAGCCTGACCTAATGTAGGAGCCGACTTATTTAATTCTTCAGCTTTAACGCTTGAAATAGCGCCCGTAACGTCAGATTTACGTACGGTTTGGTAACCGATAGCTACTACCTCATTCAATACGTTGGTTTGTGGTTTTAGCTGTACGCTGATGTCGGCACGGTCAACCGCGATTTCCTGGCTGGTGTAGCCGATAAATGAAAAAACAAGGGTTGAGTTTTGCTCGGCACTAATAGAAAAACGGCCGTTAATATCGGTTGTCACACCGGTTTGCGAGCCTTTGATGTGTACAGATACACCGGGAAGCGGTTGGTTGGTTTCGTCGGTAACTACACCTGATACTTTTATCAGGGCCTTTACGTTATGTGATGTGTTCGAGTGAACGGGGGCCGCTGTTACTGACGGCGTTACTGCCATAGTTAATATGGCAACAAGATTCAACATCGCATAAAATTTCATGAAAGATTTATGCGTAATCTTTTTATTCATACTTTTAAAATTGATTGTTAGAAAAACGACAAAAAGCTTGCGAGTGCTTTTATGAGTTATTTGACAATTATCCGGACCGGTTAAATGTTGGCGCATTTGCCGGTTCTTATTTTATCGCCGGATGTCGAGTTAATGATCGAGCTGTTACATAGGCAATGCTTTTAATAGAACGTGTTCGCTTTGTTTGCTGCGGCAAAAGTAGCCGCACTATCTTAAGCGGTCGCTATTTAAAAGTTAACATTGCATTAAGCAAACCCCTCGCAGATTTCCTTAAGATTAACAAAAAATCAACTCAATTTATCCTACCAACTGGTAGTCACGTAGTTTACGTTGTTTTTGCGCGATGAGGTAACCGCGATGCCTTTTTGATCATTCCCGATAAATGAAAAGCCTTCCAACTCGTCGGCACGGTCTATGCCATCAGCCTGGCCAAGCGTTACCTGTTTACCTGCGTCGACAGATTGTTCGAGGTCGACATAAGTAAAGCGCCATTGTCTACCTTCAATTTTATTTTGGATAAGCACCAGGATGCCCTTGTCGGCAACCCATTTCAGGTTTTGGATCCAGGGCGTGCAGATAAACTTTTTATACAAAACACCCGGTTCGCTGCTTTTTTTGCAGGTCTTTAATTTTTCAGGGTCGTAAAGTCGCACCTCATTGCCGTGGTCGCCATAGTCGGCAGTAGCCACGTACCATTTGTTATGATATTTTACATATTCAGGGCGGCCGCCTTGAATACAGGCATCGTCATCAATAGTATTGATCAGGTTACCATCAAGGGTACCGGTTTTAAGCAGCCCCTTCCAGTCGATGCAGTAAATAGTAGTTTTCCAGAGCGTCCCTTCGGGATTCATTTTAACTGAGTTGCCCATAAAGGTTGGGCTAACGCCGTTATGCGCTATGCCTGTCGGGTGGCTTATTACATCCTGCCCGTTCAGGGTGAGTTTATATTCTTTATGCAGGTAAACCAGGCTGTCATGATCCATTTTAAACTCACGGATCATACCCACTTCTCTATCGCCATATAAAAATATCCGGCCGTTTTGATAAGATATACCCTGGCAGGCGCCTAACGAATCAATGGTTATTGATCGATTTAATTCCATGTCGATTTTCGACGCTTTAAACGCGCTTATGGCGACAACCATCAGTCCGGCTGCTATCAATATCTTTTTCATGTGCGGTAAAGAGAGCTACTTTATATAAATAGAATATTAAGTAGCCTTAAAGTTTTACCTTACCTAGAATCCGATAGCGATATCTGAAAAGAAAAAGCCCATCTATTGCGTATTAGATGGGCTTTTGGTGCTCCCGACGAGATTCGAACTCATATCGATGGTACCGGAAACCATAATTCTATCCATTGAACTACGGGAGCGTATTTTATCGGCAAATATATAAAATTGCTTTTAAGCCGGGCTTTAATTGCCTGTTAAATGTAAACATCTGTTAAGTAACTCTGCACATTGGGCCTTTTTGCTATTTTGCGCCTTGGTTCGGATATTGTTCATTTTGTTTAAAATGTTTTGGCGGGCCGGTCGTCTACTATCTGTATAATGAGAAAAAGAGTTCTGTACATATTGTTACTTTGGCTATTTGCCGATATTTATTTCTTTAACGCAGTTACTACGCTAACTGCTAATCCTGTGGCGCACTGGGCCTATTGGTCTATTGATATTTTGATTGTTTTAGGAGTTGTTTATACCATGCTGGGCCGTTCAAGGGGTAATGCTCCGAGGGCCATTTCGTGGGTGATGGCGCTGATGCTGCTTTCGGCTGTTCCTAAGATCATTGGTACACCTATTTTGTTGATTGAGGATATAGTACGGGCATTTAACGGTTTCCCGCCGCGCAGCGCCTGGGTAAGCCAGCTGGCTTTAATCGTAGCGGCTATTCCGTTTGTGGGACTGGTGTTTGGTTTAACTAAAGGCCGTCATCATTACACGGTTCACAAGCATACCTTGTATTTCCCTGATCTACCCGAAGCTTTTGACGGATTTACATTGACTCAATTGTCTGACATCCACGCCGGCAGTTTTACCAGCGAGAAAGGTGTAAACAAAGGTATTGAGATGGTAAATGCGCAGCACAGCGACGTTATCCTTTTCACCGGCGACCTGGTCAATAATAAAGCTTCAGAGATGACGCCGTGGATACCTTATTTCGCACGCTTACAGGCGCCGATGGGCAAGTTTTCTGTACTGGGTAACCATGACTACGGCGACTATGTACAGTGGGAAAATGCAGCCGTAAAAGCTGCCAACCTGGTGAGTCTTAAAAACGTACACAAACAAATTGGTTTCAAATTATTGCTGGATGAAGCCGTGAACATCACTAAAGACGGTCAGAGCATCAGCCTTATCGGTGTTGAAAACTGGGGCAGCACCTTTCACAAGTATGGCGACCTGGAAAAAGCCGCCAAAAATGTGCCCGACAATCAGTTTAAAATCCTGATGTCACACGACCCATCGCACTGGGAGGCCATCACCCTAAATCATTTAAAACACATTAACCTCACGCTGTCTGGCCATACACATGGCGCACAGTTTGGCATTGAGCTGTTTGGCTTTAAATGGAGCCCTATAAAATATGTTTACAAGCAATGGGCGGGGCTGTACAAACAAAAGGACAGGTACCTGTACGTAAACCGGGGCTTTGGTTTCCTGGGCCTCAAAGGCAGGATAGGGATATGGCCGGAGATAACTGTGATTACGTTAAGAAAGAAGTCTTCTTGAGTTCTGAGTCTTGAGCCCAGAGTCTTGAGCTATGAGTCGAGAGCCCTTGATTCAAATAGAAAAAGCCTGAAAAATAATTTTTCAGGCTTTTTCTATTTATGCTAATTACTCTAAGACTCAAGACTCTGGGCTCAAGACTCAGAACTCTAAATCAAACGTTAAACCTAAAATGCATAATATCCCCGTCCTCAACTATATAGGTTTTACCTTCGATGCCTAATTTGCCGGCGTCTTTGATGGCAGCTTCAGAGCCGTTGTATTTTACAAAATCGTTGTACTTAATCACCTCGGCACGGATAAACCCTTTTTCAAAGTCGGTATGAATAACGCCTGCTGCTTGCGGGGCGGTAAAGCCTTGAGTGATAGTCCACGCGCGAACTTCCTGCACACCGGCGGTAAAGTAAGTAGCCAGGTTTAATAGTTTATAAGCGGCCTTGATAAGCTTGTTTACGCCTGATTCGGTCAATCCCATATCATTCAGAAACATCTCACGCTCTTCGAACGATTCCAGTTCAGAGATCTCAGCCTCAATTTGTGCCGATATGATGAGTACGCCGGCGTTTTCATCTTTTACGGCTTCCTTAACTTTCTCCACGTAAGCATTGCCGTTGTTTACCGAACCTTCGTCCACATTACAAACGTAAAGTACCGGTTTGGCAGTAAGCAGGAACAGGTCGGCTATGTATTCTTTATCTTCTTCGGCAATAGGGGCGGTACGGGCTGATTTACCTTTTAACAGGTGCTCTTTTACCACGGTGAGCACTTCAAAGGTTTTCTTGGCTTCTTTGTCGCCGCCGGTTTTAGCCATTTTTTCCACCTTCTGTATCTTTTTGTCGATACTTTCCAGGTCTTTCAGTTGTAATTCTGTGTCGATGATCTCTTTATCGCGCAGCGGATCAACACTGCCATCAACGTGGATAACATTGTCGTTATCAAAGCAGCGCAGTACATGCAAAATGGCATTGGTAGCGCGAATGTTGCCTAAAAACTGGTTACCCAAACCTTCGCCTTTGCTGGCGCCTTTTACCAGACCGGCAATGTCAACAATTTCGATTGTATTAGGTACGATAGCTCGCGGATTAACTATTTCCACCAGTTTGGTAAGGCGTTCGTCCGGAACGGTAATTACGCCCACATTTGGCTCGATGGTGCAAAACGGAAAGTTAGCCGCCTGCGCCTTAGCGTTTGATAAGCAATTAAAAAGAGTTGATTTCCCAACGTTTGGCAAACCTACTATACCACATTGTAAAGCCATATTTTATATTTTGTATAGAATCAAGAAACAAGAGCCAAGAAACAAGAGAGAAAAATAAAATCAAGAAGTATCAATCTTGACTCTTGGCTCTTGATTCTTGTCTCTCAAATTTTGCGCAAAGATAACAGAAAATAACGCCTTGTTTTTTGAAAAAATAAACGACTTTTGCAGCGACAAAACAGAAACGATAAACCCATGTAAAATTTAAGCTCAATATGATGGAAGAAATGGTTGAACAACTAGAATTGTTGCTGGAGCAAAATAATGAACAACAACTTCGTGATTACCTTAACAACCTCAATATATCAGACGTCGAGGAGCTGATAGATGAACTTCCGGAATATGGGCCCCGTTTTATTGAGACATTGTCGCTTAACCGTGCGGTAAATGTGTTCAGGATCCTGGATTTTCCTACCCAGGAGCGCATCATCAAAAAACTTTCAGGAAAAAAGACTGCCGAGATTATCAACGAGCTGCCGCCCGATGACCGCACCGCTTTTTTGGGCGAGCTGCATGGCGACGCCGTAAAAGCGTTGATTGCGCACCTGTCGGCGGCCGACCGTAAAGAAGCTTTGGTGCTGTTGGGTTATCAGGAAGACAGCGTTGGCCGCTTGATGACGCCCGATTATATCGCCGTTAAAAAAAGCTGGGATGTGAATCGTGTTCTCGCCCATATCCGTCAGTATGGCAAAGATTCTGAGACTATTGATGTGATTTATGTTTTGGGCGACAGAGGTGTTTTGTTGGATGACATCCGCATACGCGAGATATTGTTGGTTGACCCGGGCACCAAAGTAAGCGAACTGATGGACGGCCGCCTGATCGCATTAAAAGCTACCGATCCGCAGGAAGAAGCTATCAACGTATTCAGGATGAACAACCGCACTGCGCTACCGGTTACTGACGACCAGAACGTATTGTTAGGCATTGTAACCGTCGATGATATCCTCTGGATAGCCAACGAAGAATATACCGAGGATATCCAAAAAATTGGTGGTACTGAAGCTCTGGACGAACCTTACCTGGATATTAACCTGTTTAAACTGGTAAAAAAACGGGTAGGCTGGCTCATTATCCTTTTCCTGAGTGAGATGCTTACCTCGACCGCTATGCAGTACTTTAATGATGAGATTGCGGTAGTTATACAATTGACCTTCTTTATACCGCTCATCATGTCGAGCGGAGGCAATAGCGGTTCGCAAGCCTCAACCCTGATTATTCAGGCAATGGCCTTGGGCGAGGTTACTTTAGCCGACTGGTGGCGGGTTATGCGTCGCGAGATACTTTCGGGTTTAATGCTGGGTGCAATATTAGGTACTATAGGTTTCCTGCGCATCATCCTCTGGAGCACTTTCAGCGATATTTACGGCGCGCATCCGCTATTAATAGCCTTAACCGTTGGTTTCTCGCTGATAGGTATCGTTTTATGGGGATCATTAGCAGGCTCTATGTTGCCTATATTAATGAAACGTTTAAAACTGGACCCTGCAACCTCGTCAGCTCCATTTGTGGCCACGCTGGTGGATGTAACCGGGCTCATTATTTATTTCAGTATGGCGCTGGTGGTTATGCATAGCGTATTGCATCCGGCGCTTAAGCATTAAATTTAAAAAAAACTGTCATTTCGAACGAGGAGAAATCTTAAACAAGCGACTAAGCAAGGCGTACAAGATTTCTTCTCGTTCCTCGTTCGAAATGACATAACTTCAATTTTAAAACATTGGGGTACATCATTTGTCTCTCAGCTACAATAATATCCTCAGCATTTTTTTGGTTAAATAAATTATTGTTTAGATTTAGGGAACTTAAAACAGTATCATTAAACAACTTAAATCTTAACAAATGGAAGAAACTTTTACACCAGAGCCGCAGGCCCCTGCAGAGCAACCACAAGGAATAGTTTTATTACAAGATGCGCAAGCCTACCTGGTAACTGCCGGCAGATGGGCTAGGTTTTTGGGCATTTTGGGTTATATAACTGCCGGATTGTTAATGTTAGCAGCTCTTTTTGTTGGAACAATAGTAACTGCGTTGTCCGGCTTTTCACCAATAAGGCAAACAACAATGGCTCCTATAGGTCTTATGTCTTTTTATTATATCCTCATTGCCGCCTTTTATTTTTTTGTGTCACTGTACCTTTATCAATTTGGTACCCGGGTTAAAAATGGCGTAGCTTTTAATAATTCAACCGAGGTTACGAGCGGGTTGGAGAAGTTGAAGTCGATGCTTAAATTAATAGGTGTGGTCGCTGTTGTAATGTTGGTATTATGTGTTTTCGTATTAATAGGCGTAGCTATTTTTGTGTCACATATGCACAACGCTGCTGTAACCCCTGGTTTTAATTAAGTAAGATTGCCTCTTTTAGACTTACGAAGTTTTTAAAACTTCGCAAGTCTAAAATCATATCCAACAAAAAAGCCCCCGGTTAACGGGGGCTTTGCTTTAGGTTTATAATAAAGTTTCTTGGTTGCTTTTATAAATTCTCGAACGAGAAATCATCATCCGCTGTAGCTCTTGCTGTTTCCGGTGAGTCGGTGTACTCGTAACGTTTTTCTACAACTTCCTGATGTTCTTTGATGTAATCGATAGTGCCGTTTAATCCTTCAACAAACTTTTCAAAATCCTCTTTGTACAAGAATATTTTGTGTTTGATAAAAACATTGTCCTCTAATCTTTTCTTGCTCTCGGTAATAGTAATGTAATAATCATTTGATCGAGTAGCTTTTACATCAAAAAAATAAGTTCTTTTACCTGCCCTAACTTTCTTTGAAAAAACCTCTTCGCGCTCTCTGTTGTCAAAATCTCCCATGCTTAAGTGTTTGTTGTTGTAGTTTAGTTTTGTTAGGCATAAATATAAATAAATTTTTAAACCACAAGTATTAAAACAAATATTATTAGCTTTTTTTGTCCGTTTAACTATGAAAGTGTTAATATTTTTTAATTACCCGATACTTCCTCTTCTTCAAGCAGCTGTTTCTCATACAGTTCAAAGTAAGTGCCGCGTAGCTGCATAAGCTGCTGGTGGTTGCCTTGTTCAATAATTTCGCCGTTGTCCATCACTAAAATTTTGTCGGCGTTTTTTATGGTTGATATGCGGTGAGCGATGATGATATTTGTTTTACCCGGCATAATGCGGCCCAGATTGCGCAGTATTTCTTCCTCAGTGCGCGTATCGACCGCCGACAGGCAATCGTCAAAAACTAATATCTGCGGATGCTTAAAAATAGCACGCGCTATGGATACCCGTTGCTTTTGCCCGCCCGACAGAGTTACGCCGCGCTCGCCTATCAAAGTCTCAAAGCCATGCTCCAACCCCATGATATTGCCATAAACAGCAGCATCTTTAGCCGCTTGCTCAATTTTTGGTATGTCCAGCGTATCGGCGCTAAAAGCTATGTTATTGGCGATGGTATCTGAGAACAGAAAAACTTCCTGCGGCACAAAACCAATCTGCGAGCGATAGCCTTCCAGGTTAAGTTGTTTTACCGATTCATCATCGATCAATATCTCGCCGCCGGTAACATCATACATCCGCAGCAATAAATTAGCTATGGTTGATTTACCTGACCCTGTGCGGCCGATAATAGCCACCATTTCGCCCGGATTGGCCGTGAAAGTGACATTCGTTAAAGCCTGTATGCCCGTGTCGGGATAAATAAAGGACACATTCTTAAACTCGATCAATCCGCCTATACTGCGCTTAGGTACATCGGGCGATACGATCTCCGGCTGCTGATGCAGGAACTCGTTTATGCGTTTTTGTGAAGCTGCGGCACGCTGTATCAGCGACGTCACCCAGCCTAACGCCGTCACCGGGAAGGTAAGCAGGTTCAGATAAACTAAAAACTCGGCAATATTGCCGGGCGTAATGGTACCCTTCATTACCTCAACACCGCCGATGTAAATGGTAATGACATTGGCTAATCCCACCAAAAACAACATAAGCGGATAGAAAGCGGCTTGGACTTTTACCAAAGCCATGGAGTGTACTTTATAGTCTTCGCTTTCGTCAGCAAAGCGCTCACGCGCATGACCCTCGCGCACGTACGATTTCATGATCCGGATACCCGAAAAATTCTCCTGCACAAAACTTGACAGGGCAGAGAGTCGCTCCTGTATCTTTTCGCTGCGGAAATTGATAACGTTGTGAACATAATAAATAATGAGCGCCAGAATAGGCATTGGCGCTATAGAGAAAATGGCTAACCGCACATTCACGGTAAGCATGGCACAGATTACCAAAATAAACAACGTAACGGTATTGACGCTGTACATAATACCCGGGCCCAGATACATACGCACGCGGCTTACGTCCTCCGTAACACGGTTCATCAGGTCGCCGGTGTTGTGGCGGCGGTAAAAAGCTAATGAAAGTTTCTGGTAATGTGCGTAGATCTCGTTTTTTTGATCGTACTCAATATGGCGCGACATGAGGATGATGGTTTGACGCTGAAAAAACAGAAACACGCCCCTGATGAGGTATAAAACTAAGATTAATACACCAAATAAAAGCAAACTGGTACCAAAGATATCGTAGATCATCTGCTGCCTGTCAAAACCTGCAAAAAGATGGTACATGCCAATGTTCTCCATCACCAGGTCGAGCGCTACACGTACCACCTGCGCCGGCAATACGATGAAAACGTTGGATATAATGACGAATAGCACACCCGGAATGAGGTACCAGATGTATTTAACAAAGAATTTATTAAGGTGGGCAAGATCTTTCATGGACGAGATCAAAGTTAAAATTTATTAATTTAGAACCATGATCCGTTCAAAAGTTGTTAGGTATTTCGTCTTTTTTATTTTAGGTGCAATTGCAGTATGGGTGATAGTTACAATTTTGACCTCTTACTATGGAATTAAAGGTGATATAGAATATCAACATTTTAGCGAATCCATAGAAAAAGGTGAACTGAGACGTAAACAGAAAAGCGAAGAAGACAGTGCTTTTTACGCTAATTTAAATGAGATGATTGGCGCAAAACAATTTGATGTAGCTCTTCGATACTTAAATGAAAGAAAAACAAAAAATCCGTCTGACTGGAAAGATCTGACAATCAATATCGGAGAGGTTTATGAAATGAAAGGCAATCAGAAATTAGCTAATGATAGCTATTCGGAAGTTTTACGTTATGATAACAGCAATATTCCTGCACATTTAAAAAGAGCCGGCCTCTATTATCGGCAACATAAGTTGAAATTAACCATTGAAGAATACAAGTTAGTTTCCAGTTGGAATAAAGATTACTATTATCCCCTTGCTTTACTTTACGAACGAGACGGCGACTTATTAAAAGCAAAGACAGCCCTTGATTCCTTTTTTGTTTGGGATCCGGAGAACAAATCAGCGAGATTAAAATATGATTCCCTGAAATTAAAGATCGCAAAGTTCAATAAATAGTCAGCCGCGTTTCAAACTAAAAAACGCCAGATCATCATCGCCGCGTTTCAGATTACCTTCGCGCGCCAGTCCGGCTTTTAACAACACTCTTTGCGAGGCTTCGTTTTCAAAGGTAGTTACGGCCACAATTTCATTTACAGCGGGGTCTGTAAATCCGTGTTCCACTATCGCAAGCGCCATCTCGGTACCTAGTCCGCGGCCCCAATATTTTTGCTCGGTGCTGTAGCCAAGCTCCATAATGGCATCATCGCCATTAAAAGGGCGCAGCAGGCAACTGCCTATAAAATCGCCGGTATCGGTATCAAACATGCCCCAAATGCCACGGGTTTTGGTATCATGATATTGACTGAGGGCGATGTTAAATATAGTCACACGCTCCTCGCGACTGCGTTTAGGCAAGTGTAGTGTCACCCGCTCGTCGGTGAAATGATGGAGGTATATTTCGAGCTCTTCAGGTGAAAACTCGCGGATGGTCATTCTTGGTGTTTGGGCGATAATGGTCATTATTCAAATGTATGGAAATTTGTGATTGCATGGCAGGGACTCACCCCGACATCGCTACGCTCGTCGACCCTCTCTTCGCCTGCGGCGGAAAGAGGGTTGTGATAATAAAACTTGTCAATGACAAACTTTAACAAACCTTCTTACCCCCTTGCGGAAGAGGGTGGTCCATCCGTCAGCCGACGGAGTAGACCGGGTGAATTCCCACGCTGTTATTTAAAATTCCAAACTCCTTTGTTGCATAAAAAAAATATCTACTTTTGTTACGCCTTGTATACTGTAATGCCAATCGCAAAATCCACCGACTCCATATTTAGCCAGCTCGCAGAGAGCGGGCATAAAAAAGTTGCTTTTTGCAGCGACCCCGATACCGGGTTAAAAGCTATTATCGCTATCCACAATACTGTACTGGGCCCGGCTTTGGGCGGTGTACGCATGTGGACCTATAAAAGCGAAGAAGAAGCTTTGGCCGATGTATTACGTCTTTCAAAAAGCATGACCTACAAAGCTGCTATATCCGGCCTTAACCTGGGCGGCGGCAGCGCGGTGATCATTGGCGATTCGCGGCGGGAGAAGACAGAAGTGCTGATGCGAAAGTTTGGCCGTTTTGTGAAAAACCTGAATGGCGAATTTATAGCAGGCGAGGACGTAGGCACCAATCCGCGCGATATGGAGCATATCCGTATGGAAACTGAATATGTGGCCGGCCTGCCTGAAAGCATAGGCGGCAGCGGCGACCCGGCACCTATTGCAGCCATGGGCGTTTTTATGGGTATCAAAGCGTCGGTAAAAGAGGTTTTTGGTACTGACAGCCTTACCGGTAAACGCGTTATTGTACAGGGCATAGGCCACGTGGGCGAGCATCTGGTTAAATTGCTGCGCGATGAAAATGTTAAAGTTTACGTAAGCGACATCAATGAGGACCGTACCCGCCAGGTATCAAAAAAATATGGCGCAGAAGTGGTAGCCAATCACAGTATTTTTGATATTGACGCTGATATTTACTCGCCATGCGCATTGGGCGGTACCATCAATACGCAAACCATTAACAAGTTAAAGTGCGGCATCATAGCGGGCTCTGCTAACAACCAGTTGGAGGACGAAGAAGAACACGGACAATTATTACTGGACAAAGGTATTATATTTGCACCTGATTACGTTATTAACGCAGGCGGCGTAATTAATTGTTATTCAGAGTTAATGGGCTTCGCCAAAAAACGGTCTTTGCAGTTAACTGAGAATATTTATGAGGCAACACGCAATGTTTTAAAGCTCTCAAAAGCCGAAAATATTTCAACGATACTCGCAGCAAACAAAATCGTGGAAAAACGCATCAGTGACATTGACAAAGTAAAATCTGGCTATTAAAGAAAAATAAATAAGTAAATTTAAACATCAACCACAGGACCTGAAAAATCCTAAATCGTTCTTACAAAAATGTTAAACAGAAGGCACCTACGGGTAAAAGTATTACAATCATTATACGCATATCATCAAACTAATGCGTCTAATATCAAACAACAAGAAAAGAGCTTACTGGCAAGCATAGACGAGGTATATGAAATGTATATCTGGATGCTTTCGCTGATATCTGAAGTTGTTGATTACGCTTCAATTGATGCCAATGAGCGCGCAAATAAACATTTACCAACAAAAGAGGACCTTAACGCTAATCAGAAAATTTTAACTAACCGCTTCTCTGTATCTCTGACTCAAAACAAAGAGTATTTAGCCGGTTTAAAAAAATATAAAGTTGAATGGTCGTTTGAGCCTGAATTGGTTAAAACCCTGTTCACTGTGTTGAAAAACTCGCCCGAGTATGCCGAGTACCTGGATAAAATAGGCGATACCATCCAAACGGATAAAGACATCATCAAATTTATCTTCAAAAAAGTTATCCTGAAATCAACCCTGGCCGACCAGGTGTTTGAAGAGAAGTTTATTTTCTGGCCCGTAGATAAGGATGTGCTACAGGCATTAATTGCCAAGACCTTCAAAAACTTCCAGTTTGATGAGCCTGAGAAAAATAAACTGGCCGAGGTAACCGGCAATTGGGAAGAAGATAAAGAGTTTATTGTAAAGCTGCTGGAAACTTCCATACGTTACGACAAGGATTATCAGGAGATGATCACTGCCAAAACCCAGAACTGGGAGCCTGAACGTATAGCTATGATGGATACCCTGCTGATGAAGATGGCCATTGCCGAGTTTATCAACTTTAACTCTATCCCGGTAAAGGTTACTATCAATGAGTATCTGGAGATATCTAAAGAGTACAGCACACCAAAAAGTAACTCGTTTATTAACGGTATATTAGACAAAATTTTGGCTGAACTTAAAGCCGAAAAGAAAATTAATAAAGTAGGCCGCGGATTAATAGAATAACCAAACCATATATGAAAAAATTGCTTTTTGCAGCCTTGATGGCAGGTACATTAATGGCGTGTCATCAAAACCAAAAAAAGGCTGATGTTAATTACACTACAGACGGCTCAGACATCAAATATGAGGCCTCTACTTATGATTTTGGTAAGATTAAAGAAGGCGATAAGGTATCGCACAGCTTTAAGTTTACCAACACCGGCAAGTCTCCGTTAATCATTACATCTGCAATAGCATCATGCGGCTGCACCACGCCGGTTTGGCCAAAAACACCAATTATGCCTGGCGATACCGGTTCAATTTCGGTTACTTTTAACAGCAGAGGTAAATCAGGCTTGCAAGACAAACTGATTACTGTTAGCGCAAATACACAACCTGCACAAAGTATTGTGCACTTACTTGGCGAAGTACTTACACCCAATAAATAAAAATGACAGCACTTATTTTAGCACAAGCCGCAGGCGGCGGTTTTGATAGCAGATTATTGATCGTATGGGGATTGATTATCGTGGTATTCTATTTCTTCATGATCCGCCCGCAGGTTAAAAAACAAAAAGACCAGAAAAAATTTGCCAACGAACTGAAAAAAGGCGATAAAGTTATCACCACTTCAGGCATGCACGGCAAAGTAATTGACATAGCAGACACTACTGTTTTATTAGAGACAGAAGGCGGCCACAAAATCCGCTTTAACAAAGCCGCTATCTCAATTGACGATTCGAAGTCGGCAAACGCTCCGGCAGCGTCTAAATAACGGCAAAAGCAAAAAGCTTTTGGTTCATAGTTAATGGTTCATGGTTAATAGTTTGGGTGGTTTTGGCCATGAACTATTAACCATGAACCATTAACTATTATATATGAACTTAAAGCAAACCTTTTACCTTTACAGTAAATGGCAATATTAAAGTTATCGGCAACAGAACGCAGGCGCATATCGGCATTTTTTACGTGCCTGATACTGGCTTTGGCTGCCTGGATAATTACGGTGTTGTCAAGCCCTTATAGTTATACGGTAAAAGAGATCGTTACTTATAAAAATGCACCTGTTAAAAGGGCGTTTCATTCGCAGCAGTCAGACACCGTAAGTGTAACCGTAAAGGGTACCGGCTGGCAAATGCTGTTATCAAAGATCCGCGAAGCAAATCATCATATAAAAGTCGACCTGAGCGAGCTTGATAATCAGGACTTTGTAGTTTTAAGCAGGCAATTAGCTACTATTAATGCCGAAAAAGCCATCCACAACCAGATCACGGCTATAACGCCCGATACGTTGTATTTTGATTTCACCAACCGCAGCGTAAAACGTGTGCCGGTTCGATTGATAAAATCTATCAAATACACATCGCAGTTTACGCAATCGGGGCTGTCCGTTATCAAACCGGCTTATGTCACCATTAGCGGACCGAGCAGTTTAATTGATAAGATCTATGTTTGGTACACCGATTCATTAGTGCTTAAAAATATTAATGAAGATGTAACAACACCGCTCAACCTACAGGTACCTGCCGAAGGTAATATCAGCGTATACCCTAAAACGGTACAGGTAACCATTCCTGTTGAAGAGTATACCGAAAAGACCCTGGTGCTGCCGGTAAAGCTGATTGGAAATGTGGACTATTTCGATGTGAAGCTGTTTCCCCAAAAGGTGAAAGTTACATTTACTACAGCATTGAGCCGTTATGCAGATATCGACGAAGAGCTTTTTGAGGCACAGGCCGATTTGAATTTATGGCGAAATTATGGTGTGAGTACATTGCCGGTAAAAGTGATACGCATGCCCGCCTTCTGTAAACTGGTGAGCGTTGAACCCAATTATGTTGATTTTATAGTAAAGAAATAATGCTCAAAATAGGTATTACCGGCAATATTGGTAGCGGCAAGACTACGGTTAGCAAGATGTTTGAGGTATTGGGTATCCCGGTGTTTTATGCCGACGTTGCGGCCAAAAATATCATGATTGAAGACTCGCAGCTGATAGCCGACATCAAAAAAACTTTTGGCGACGATGCCTATTTTGCCGATGGCAGCCTTAACCGTAAATACATAGCCCAAATTGTTTTTAATGACGATGCCGAACTGGCTAAACTTAACGCGTTAACACATCCGGCTGTATTTCGTGCCTTTGATAACTGGGTAGCCGGGATAAAGCATGCACCTTACGTGATTAAGGAAGCAGCTTTGCTGTTTGAAAGTACATCGTACAAAATGTGCGATTATTCGCTGTTGGTAACTGCCCCGCTTGAACTACGGATTGACCGCGTAACCCAGCGCGACAACATCACCGCTGCTGATGTACAGGCTCGCGAAGCCAAACAATTTACCGAAGATAAAAAACGTAAACTAGCCGACTATATCCTGGAAAACGACGAAAAGCAATTGCTGATACCGCAGGTGTTAGCGCTGCATGAAACGTTTTTACAATTGGCAACACCATAACCCTCTGTCATCCTGAGCGCAGCGAAGGATCTTATACACCTTACCTGTCAACGCGATAAGATCCTTCGCTATGCTCAGGATGACAAAACTGAAATATTTAATGAGTATCCTCGACGATTTCATCACCATAAACCCTAACGGTATTTACTGCAAATACGGCGATTTTTACCTCGACCCGCAGTTGCCGGTGCAAACTGCCGTGATATCGCACGCGCATGCCGATCATGCAGTAAGCGGCAATAAAGAAGTTTATTGCACCCTGCCTACCAAAGAGTTCATGTATCTGCGTTACCACCGCTCGGCGGCACAGGCTTTTAATATTGCGGGATATCATCAGCCATTTAAAATCAAAGAGGTTACGCTCACTTTTATTCCGGCAGGGCACATGCTGGGATCGGCAATGATACTGATGGAGTATGGAGGCGCGAGCTATCTTTATACGGGCGACTATAAAATTCAACCCGATGCTACCTGCGAACCCATTGAATGGGTTAAGGCCGATGTGCTGATCACCGAAAGTACTTTTGCCGATCCTGAGGTAATTCACCCGGACCCGGTAGCTGAGATCATGAAGCTCAATGAAATTAAAAGCAATATACTTTTGGGCGCCTATGGCATGGGTAAGAGCCAGCGATTGATTCAGATGATCAATGCGTATACGCCGCAGAAAAAAGTGCTGGTACATCATAAAATTATGCCCATTAACCAGATCTATGAGCGCCTGGGCTTTAAACTGGGTAACTTCCAATTGTACGGCCGCAAAATGATGAAAGCGCAGGACGAGTTTGTTTACCTGGTACCGCCATTCACTTTTAACAGCTACATTAAGGCGGTAGGAGTAAAGCGTTTGTTTGCCTCAGGGTGGAACAACTTGCAGGTGAACCAGAACGATACACTTTTTATATCAGACCATGTGGACTGGAACGATATATTGACCGCGGTTGAAAAGGTTAATCCGAAGCAGATCTGGACCTTGCATGGCAACGGCAGGTACCTTAAAGAACACTTTGGCAACAATATTGCAGTTAAAATATTGAATTAGGTGCGATGAAAGAGGGCGAGGATTACTACATTAATGAGCAAGGCCTGTGGGTTTTAACTGAGGCTTACCATTTAAAACGTGGTTATTGTTGTGAAAATGGCTGTAAACATTGCCCCTGGGGATATGGAAAAACTAAAGAAGATAGTAATTCAGAGAAAAAATAGGATATTTGTTTTTTGAAGTAAATTTTAGTTTATGCGGATAGACGACGAAATACACTCTAAGTTTGAAGATAACTACCAAAAGGCGGTTATCAATATCTCGTATACCGAAGGATGGTTAAGAAACACTTTTAACTGTCATTTTGAACGTCATAATCTAACGCAGCAGCAATTTAATATTCTGCGCATATTACGTGGCCAGTATCCAAAACCGGCTACGGTAAACCTGCTAAAAGAGCGCATGATCGACAAGATGAGCGACGCCTCACGCATTGTCGACCGCCTGGTTCAGAAGGAAATGATTACCCGTTGCACTAACAATAAAGACCGTCGCGCTGTAGATATCCGCATCAGCGAAAAAGGTCTGGAGGTGCTCGACGTCATGGACAAAGAATTCAAAACAAAAGATTTCGTAAAAAATAATCTCACGGCTGAAGAAGCTGGTTTGTTAAGCGATTTGCTGGATAAGTTGAGAGGGTAAGGAACGCATTTTCAGTGTTGTCATTCTGAGCGTAGCGAAGAATCTTATACACTTTGCTTATCGCTCATACAAGATCCTTCGCTATGCTGAGGATGACAAGGAGAGGATTTTCTTTTCAATTATCTTCCTATCCATATCCGACTTTGTCAATTTCAGCGCCCGCTCAAAATTCTTTTTAGCGCGATGCCTGTCCATCCCTAAATAAAGCTCTCCCAATAACATAAAGTAAAACTGGTTATCCGTCATATTCAGTTGCTCTGCCTCAATTATCGCTGCTTCATTTCCGTCAACTTTCGATAACACGTAAGCCCTGTTCAAAGCCACAACAGGCGAGTAGGCTATTTGCAATAATCGGTCATACAATCCTAACACCGTTTGCCATTTCTCTTTGCTGTCCAGTTTCTGCGTGCGCCAATAGGCAATGGTAGCTTCGATGTGGTAACGCGATATCTCATTTCCGGTAGCAGCGCAGTTCAGAAAATAAGCGCCTTTGCTAATCAGGTCGGTGTCCCATAATGAGGTGTCCTGGTCGTCGTATAAAATTGATTCGCCATTTGCGCCAACCCGGGCTTCAAATCGCGAAGCATGAAAACACATAAGCGACAGTAACGCATTTACATGAGGTTTGTTGGTGTGCTGGTTTTCGATGAGCATAGTACATAATCTCATCGCTTCTAAGCAAAGATCTTTACGCAGGGTAGTATTGCTGCTCTGGGAGTAATAACCTTCGTTAAACAGCAGATATATGGTGGTGAGCACAGTGTCGAGGCGGAGGTTGATCTCGCTCCCGGCCGGCATTTCAATTTTTATCTTCTCTTCCCGCAGTTTTTCTTTGGCCCGGTACAGTCGTTTGTTGATAGTTTCTTTGTTAGATAAGAAAGCGTCGGCAATTTCATCGATCCCAAATCCGCAGAGAATACGTAGTGCCAGCCCAACCTGCGCCTCTGTGGATATCGCCGGGTGGCAGATGGCAAACATCATTTGCAGCTGGCTATCATTTATGCCCTGCGGAGACAGATCAGGCTCGTAATTGTAAAGCGAGGCAGCGGTGGCTTGAATTTCGGGCGAGATCTTACTGTCAAATAAATTACTACGTTGCAACTGGTTTTTTGCCTTGTTTTTGGCGACGGTGTACAGCCAGGCCGCGGGGTTAGGCGGCAAGCCTTTGATGCTCCAGGTCTGACTGGCCGTAAGAAAGGTTTCGCTGGCGATATCTTCAGCTAATTCCATACCATCAAACCCAAAATAACGACAGAGCACCGCAACAATCTTGCGGTACTCTGTCCTGAATAAATGCGGAATTATTTGCTGATGTTCCATCATCGACGCTGCATTGCTATCAGTTATGCACGTCGTGATTATTGGCCAGCAGGCGTACTTCGACGGTGTTGCCTTCGCCGCCTAAAATAGGGCAGCCTTTGGCAAACTCAACAGCTTCATCTACCGAGTCGGCTTTGACAATCACATAGCCACCCAGCGTTTCTTTAATCTCGCCAAACGGACCGTTGGTAACCATGCCGCCATGGTGCACTACTTTGGCATTATCGAATATCAGGCCGTCGCCTTTGTGCTCAAATTTGCCTTGAGCAGCAATACCATTCAGCCAGTCCATGGTGGCCTTCATCCAAATCTGCATTTGCTCTGGCGAGGCAATCTTGCTGCCATCCTCATGTCTGAAAATTAACATGTACTCTTTCATTGTCTTTCGTTTTAAATGTTAGCGGATAATTTGTTTTATACCTACCTAACAAATACAATTTAGGATATTGGACAGGGGATTGGAAATAATAATACTTTATTTCAAAAAGGATAATACAAATTTGTCATGCTGAGGGACGAAGCATCTGTAAACTATACATAAACCATAAGTTTGCCGGCAGATCCTTCACTACGCTCAGGATGAACAAAAAGGATAAAGCGATTGGCTTGCGCGCGCTCTTCGACAAGCTCAGGGTGACACCTTTTTATTTTATCCTCACCATACAAAGCATATCGTTTTGGCTAATGTATTCCTCAACACAATAACCTTCAGGATCAATATCAGGTTGGGCGATGAGCTCATTAAAAGTACGCTGTATGGATGGGATGTCTTTCATATAATCACGCAGGACGATGGCATAATAGTCACCCTTTTTAAGCACAATGGTTTGTAACCCATATTTTTCGGCTTCGCCGGATTCCAGCACTTCGGCAGCCGCTTTGTACTCGATTTGCCCATTATTTCCCGGGCGCGAAACGCCAAAATACCTTCTGCTGGTCGAGAAAGGGAATAGCGAATGCAGTTTTTGATGAGCGGCTAAAGCGCCGTCGGGGAATGAGGTAGCTTCGACATACATTACCGTAACGTCTTTATCAAATTTGATGGTTTCCATAGTTTTTTGTTTTAATGGTTGATCAAATTTAGCGGACAGATTAAAACCCAACAGGGTGAGCAAGAGACAATTTAGGGTGCCGATTGCGACCTGTTAAAACTGGTCGGCAAACCAGCGGTAAAACGCTTCAAAATCAATGCGCCATTGTTGCTCATTACCCTTACCTCCTTTTACCACAAACGGAGCAGAAATGTTTTTGGGGCTAATCTTTTTTTGTTGCAGGATGACAGCCATCTTGTTTACATATTCATTCTCATCAGGCTCAGCATCGCCATAGGCAAAAAAGAATTTTGATTTGGGATTGATAGACTGTTTCGCTATATCGGCATACACAGCCTGGGCATACCAATAAGTGGGAGAGAATATGCCGGCGACGCCGAATACGTCACTATATTTTGTAGCTATATAAGTGCTTATCAGTCCGCCCATTGAGCTGCCAACTATAGCAGTATGTTTAGCATCTTTTAATGTGCGAAAAGTAGTATCGATGTACGTCTTCACATCTTTAGCGACATAGGCGGCGTAAATAGCGGCATCACTGCTGCCCACATAAGGATTATACTCCTGCATACGCACCGAATTTATGCCTGATTGAATAGCAACAATAATGGCCTGTTTATCGGTCGGCATGAGGTTAACCAGCGAGTCGGCGAATAGGCTTTCGTTGTTGTAGGCATCTTTTATGAAGGCGGTTTGCCCGTCCTGCATATAAATAACCGGGAACCGTTTGCGGGTGTTCCAATAACTTGGTGGAAAATAAATGTGGATAGTACGCTGACGTTTTAAACGCTTAATTTCCAGTTTGACCATGTCATACCTCGGGGTATCAACTGCGATGCCGGCATACAGATGATCTGCCAGCGATACCAACAAAATTAATATGCCTGTCAGCTTAAATTTCATGTCGGAAATTGGGGTTTATTTTCCAGAACGCCCAGCCCAGCAGCAAGCCAACTAATGTGCCATATATTGCCCCGGCAGTAACATCAATTGGGTAGTGTACGCCCACGTACACCTGTGCAAAGCTGATGGCAGCGGCCCAAAGTATCCCCACAGGCAAAATCCATTTATACCGGCGATAAAACACCACAATCAGAAAAACGGCCACAGCAAAATGATCGCTGGCATGTGAAGAGGGGAAGCTGTAACCCGGTCCGCAATCCACGCGGCTGACAATAGTAGCCGACAACGCCGGATCATGACACGGCCGCACCCGTTTATAGGCCGATTTGATAATGGTCGCGCTGCCAAAATCGGCCACGCCAAAGGTGAGGGCCAGCAGCACAATAATAATAGCGCCGCTCTTTTTATATCGCCAAAGGCAAAACGCAAAAATGAAAACGTACAGCGGAATCCACACCAGCCGGTTACGCAAAATGGGCATCAGCACATTAAAAAATCCATTGCCCAGGTCGTGGTTAATAAAGTGGAAGATGTGCCGGTCTAATTGCAGTAAGTAATCAGGCATTGATGTTTTGGTGTTGGAGTGGTAAAGATAGGAACAATCTTTTGTATGTATGTACGACAACCACCCTATGTCATGCTGAACTTGTTTCACTGTTGTCCGGTAAAAGAGATTTTTGATAAAAGGAAAGGGGTAGTTTGAAATCTACCCCTTTTGTGTTGATATTTGAGTTACCACACTTAAACATTCAACATG
>Ga0157371_10000656_pt1 | contig 40997 bp, 44 predicted proteins | sample C45metaG_FD_113462 | JGI IMG/M metagenome (GOLD analysis project Ga0157371, IMG submission 113462) | Corn rhizosphere microbial communities from Kellogg Biological Station, Michigan, USA - C4-5 metaG | ecosystem: Host-associated > Plants > Roots > Rhizosphere > Soil | place: USA: Michigan... | reverse complement strand
TATTTTTGATCTGATGATTGTGTCTTTGTGTATGATAAAGAATAAGGTGGAGCCACTCTAATTTCGTCATTGTCTCAAAAACAGGAGGAGAAATGCTTTCACAGATTTCAGACAAATCTTTTGTTTGTACCACTTCTTTTATTTCCGCGATTCTTTTTTTCAAAGAACTCAATAAATTTTCTTTATTAATAAAATCATCAGAAGGAAGAATGGCTGCTGCCGATTTCGCCTTTTGATTAAAATTCAGAAAAACTGATTTGAGCAATTGAGCTTTTTCATCCGGTAATCTTTCTGTTTTTGTTTGTGGATTCTTTAATATCTCAACAATTCCATAAGATTTTAATAAATGCTCCCCAACCTGCGCTGCTGACCAGCTTCCATCAAAAGGAATTTCGTTCAATTCTTTTTCGCCTGCTGATGAAATCAGGTGAACCAGTTCATCAGTTGTTTTTTTCAATTCATCAAAAATTTCTTCATTCATAAAATTAATTTTTATTCTTTTAAACAATTCACCTTTCGCCATCCATCAAAATCACAATGCAAACCTAAACCGATTCCGGAAATTCCAAAGGGTGTAAACACGGCATTTTAAAGGGTTGATCGCGACAAAATTATTTTTACATTTGCAATTCAAACCGTATCATACTTTCATTTATCCATTAAACTGAAGTCAATGAAACACTTATCAATACTGGTTCCGGAAGGCGATTGCAGCGTATCAAATATCGAAGGAACGCACCAAATCTTTACTGAAGTAAACTCATTTCTGAAACGTGCCGGAAAACCTCCGTTGTTTAATATTCAACTGGTCGGTCTGAACAAACAAAGCCGCATGAAAAAAGGCTTGTTCAGCATTCATCCAGATGTATTGATTGAGGAGGTAAAACGTTCTGATCTTATCATCATTCCGGCTTTGCAGGGGGAGATCAAAAACCAATTGGAATTGAATAAAGATTTCATTCCATGGTTGATACAGCAACACAAAAAAGGCGCCCAGCTTGCAAGTCTTTGTATCGGATCTTTTTTGCTTGCTGCAACAGGTTTGTTAAAAGGAAGAAATTGCGCGACACATTGGATTGCTGCAGAAAGCTTTAAAAATATGTTTCCGGATATCAATGTGGTAACTGATAAAATCATTACAGATGAGGAAGGCATTTATTCCAGTGGGGGCGCTTATTCTTCACTCAATTTAATTTTATATCTCATAGAAAAATTTGCAGGAAGAGAAGCTGCCATTTATTGTTCCAAAATTTTTCAAATTGAAATTGAGAGAAACAGCCAATCAGCATTTATGATCTTTAATGCACAAAAAGATCATGAAGATGAGCCAATAAAAATCGCGCAGGAATATATTGAAAAGAACGTCCAGGAAAAGATTGCGGTTGATCAGATAGCTGCAATCATTTCTCTCAGCCGGAGGAACCTCGAACGCAGATTTAAAAAGGCCACATCCAATACAGTTGTTGAATATATTCAAAGAGTCAAGATTGAAGCTGCGAAAAAAAACCTGGAGATCAACAGAAAAAATATCAATGAAGTGATGTATGATGCTGGGTATTCCGACAGCAAATCTTTCAGGCAGGTATTTAAAAAGATTACCGGTCTGTCTCCAATTGATTACAGGAATAAATACAATAAAGAATTGATCGGTGTGTAGATTATTTCTTTTCCGTGCAAATTATTGGTTGGAATTAAACCTATCTTATTTTCTGAAAAATCCTGCTCCAGCGAATTCCATTGTTTCCATAACTAAACCAGATGAGGGAAGCTTTTCCTACAATGTGATCTTCGGGAACATAGCCCCAGTAGCGGCTATCAAGTGAGTTGTGACGGTTATCACCCATCATCCAGTAATAATTCATATTGAAAGTATAAGTGGTAGCGGGTTTATCATTGATAAAATATTGACCGTTCTTTTCTTCGAATTTATTTGCTTCATACGTAACAATGCAACGTTTGTACCTTCTGACATTTTCAGGATTTAAAGGAATCGTTGCACCTTTTTTTGGAACCCAAATTGGTCCATAATCATCTACAGACCAGTGGTTTTCGGCGTTATAAGGAAAAAGGTATGGACTCTCTTCATAAGTTCCAGGAGGCTCCGGGCGGATATCTTTAACCAGCGGATTCATTTTTAACTGCAGTTTTTCTGCATCACTCATTCCTATTTCATAAGAATTGGTTCCCAGCATTCTCACCTGGTTTTTATTCTGATCTTCCGTATCCTGAATTCCAATGCTGTTCAATTGATCAGGATCAAGAGGCCCGGTTGTTGTAACCAAATAATTAAATTCATGATTTTCGGGAAGTGCTTGAGCCACTCCATTTATATAAATAACGCGATTCTTGATTTGAAGTGTATCGCCGGAGATAGCAACACATCTTTTAATAAAATTCTCTCTCTTGTCCACCGGCCTGGTGATGATCAAATCACCATATTGATCCAGTACCCTTTGCCTTGCTTCTTCTTTAGAAATATGATCAGCGATCATGCGTGCCTGGATTTCCTGGTAATAAGTGATCTCAGATCCATGTTGATTATCATTGATCAAAGTATCATTGACAGGAAAATTGAAAACAACTACATCTTCTCTTTTTATTGGTCGTGGAAACCATCTTGTATAAGGTATTTTAATCCATTCAACATAAGATTTTGTGTTGGTTCCAAGGATAGTATGATGCATGAAAGGCAACGCCAGCGGCGTCTCAGGAATGCGCGGCCCATAAGCGAACTTGCTTACAAAAAGAAAATCATTCACCAATAACGTTTTCTCCATCGATGGAGTGGGAATCGTGTAAGCTTCAAAAACAAATGTGCGGATCAAGGTCGCAGCTACAATTGCAAAGACAGCGGCATCAACCCATTCACGAATGGCGCCTTTTTTATAATTCCTCACAACTGCAGTTCCTGAATATCTTTCCATTTCAGAAAAACCGAGATAAGGAAAATAAATGAAAGGAAAAAAGACAGTTAGAAAATGATGCCATAGACCAAAACGTCCGAAGTGTTCTACAAATTTTATGTTGATCCAGATAGTAATAAACTGTCCGGCGATAGGAATGAGTTGCAGAAAAAACCAAATCTTTTTGAGTTCCATTTTTTCAACCATGCACCATGTATTATACAATGGAATCAAGCCTTTCCATGGAGCGATGCCCGCTTTTTTAAACATTCCATACAAACCAATAAGAACTGCAATTGATGCAACAATAAAGAGAAGTAAACCTATACTCATGAGCGGATTTTTATTAAAGGAAACAAAAGTACCATATAAAATTTCTTATTAAAAAAGTAAAAGAAAATAGTTATCATTAGTTTAACAAAGAAACGAGAAGAAGTTTTTGAAAGAATTTATCCTGACAATTCTTTTTTCAAAATCTGATTTACTTCATCGGCATTATTCATCAGTAGCAAATGGCCGCCGCCTTTGATAATGTAGTCAGGATTATGAATATACTTTATGGGGAACATGTGATCATTCGTTCCATGAATATGAACGACCTTTCCGGGACTCCATTCATTGTTCCAGTTTACAATTTCGTTGATGGCAAAATCAGTATAATCCTGGTTGATATTTTTCCTGTATTCTCTTAATAATTGTTTCTCTTCTTCTGTTTCCACACCCAGGTTGTAATTTTCAATTGGCTCGAGTATTTTGAAAGGTTTGAGCGGAATTATTTTATTCAAATGCAGTAGTGCTGCAGCTTTCATATAAAAAGGAAGTTCATAACGGTCACGGATACTTGAAATTAAAATTACTTTTTCTACCGGAATCAATTTGGCAATTTCAATAGCCATCATACCACCAAAAGACAAGCCGATCAAAATCGGATTTGGGTGAACAATTTCCTGTTGCATTTTTCTTGCATAAGAAGCAAGTGTTTCACCTTTATCAGGAATTTTCCACTGAATAAAATGGACATCATTATCATCAAAATCAAGTTTTGCAAAAACCCTTTCATCCGCACCAAAGCCGCTGATGCAATAAATGTGTTTCATAAAAAATTTGATTCCGGTTAAAAATTATTTGTGAATCATTTTTCCTTTTTTGGCAAAACATAATTTTCTACATCTTCTGCACTGATTGTTTTGCCTGAAAGAATGATTAGTCTTTCGACTACATTTCTCAATTCACGAACATTGCCTGTCCATTTATATTTTTGTAAAAGATCAACTGCTTTTTTATCAATCGCTTTTTTTGGCTGTCCATATTCCGCAGCCACATCGCCCAAAAAACGATCGATCAATAACGGAATATCAGAAGGTCTTTCATTTAATGTAGGTACATGCAAAATAATGACGCCCAAACGATGATACAGATCGAGCCTGAAATTTTTATTTTCTACTTCTTTCAAAAGGTCTTTATTAGTAGCAGCGATCACTCGTACATCGACATTAATATCCCTGTCAGCGCCAACCCTGGTAATCTTTCCTTCCTGTAAGGCACGCAACACTTTTGCCTGGGCATTCAAACTCATATCACCGATTTCATCAAGAAATAAGGTGCCGCCACTTGCCTGTTCGAATTTTCCAATCCGTTGCTTTACCGCAGAAGTAAAACTTCCTTTTTCATGACCGAATAATTCACTCTCAATCAATTCTCCCGGAATTGCCGCACAATTTACTTCCACTATTGCCCCACCGGAACGCGCACTTTTTTCATGAATCCATCTGGCGACTAACTCTTTACCAGCGCCATTTTCGCCTGTTATTAAAACACGAGCTTCAGTAGGCGCAATTTTTTCAATCGTATCTTTTATTTTCCGGATCGGCGCGGATTCACCAACAATCTCCTGAACCTTGCTGACCTTGCGTTTCAAGACTTTCGTTTCAGCGACCAAAGTGGTTTTATCCATCGCATTGCGAAGCGTAATCAGCATCCTGTTCAGATCCGGAGGCTTTGAGATATAATCATATGCGCCTTTTTTCACTGCTTCAACGGCGGTCTCAATATTCCCGTGTCCGCTGATAATAATGATCGGAACTTCATAATTAATTTCCTTCGCTTTTTCGAGAAATTCAATGCCATCTAATTTTGGCATTTTGATATCGCAAAGAACAAGGTCATAATTTTTTTCTTTAAATTTTTTCAGACCTTCTTCGCCATCAGCGGCTTCATCAATTTTATAACCCTCAAACCCTAAAATTTCAGTCAGGGTTTTCCTGATCGCTTTTTCATCATCTATTATAAGAATGGAAGGCATGTTTTTTAATTATTTAATTATTCAATTATTGTTCTATTGATTTACTGTTTTATTTGTCAGATTGTCAGATTGCATTTTCGAATATTTATATTTTCAATTTCCAAATTAATTAACTCTCCATCATCAGATACGCTTTTATAAATCCATCCAACTCTCCATCCATCACGGGGCCTACATTCCCTACTTCAAAATCTGTGCGATGATCTTTGATCATTTTATAAGGATGAAAAACATAACTTCGGATCTGGCTTCCCCACTCAATCTTCTTCTTTGACGAATTATTAATATCCAGTTGTTCCTGTCTCTTTCTCATTTCTTCTTCATACAAACGGCTCTTCAGCATCGCCATTGCTTTCTCCCGATTTTCTCCCTGGGTTCTCGCCTGCTGGCATTCGACAATAATTCCGGAAGGCTTGTGAGTCAGTCGTACAGCGGTTTCTACCTTGTTTACATTTTGTCCTCCACTTCCACCACTTCTGAAAAAGGCCCATTCCACATCTGCAGGACTTACTTTTATTTCAACAGTGTCATCAATTAAAGGATAAACATAAACGCTTGCAAAACTGGTATGCCGGCGTGCATTACTGTCAAAAGGAGAAATGCGAACCAACCGATGAACGCCACTTTCTGCTTTCAAAAAACCATAAGCAAACGGGCCATCAAATTGCAAAGTTGCGCTCTTAATCCCTGCCGCATCTCCATCCTGGAAATCAAGCTCGGTTACACTCCAGCCTTGCTTTTCGCCATACATTCTGTACATACGCAAAAGCATTTCCGCCCAATCCTGGCTTTCTGTTCCACCCGCGCCGCTGTTGATTTGCAGGATCGCCGGCATTTCATCTTCTGGCTTGTTCAAAGTGCTTTTAAACTCCGCTTCTTCAGTCGCTTTCACGGCATCATCATAAGCTTCTTTTACTTCTTCTTCAGTTGCTTCTCCTTCTTTCCAAAAATCAAAAAGCACCGCGAAATCTTCCACTTTAGTTTTTACATCATTGTATAAATTCAGCCAATATTCGTCCAGTTTGATCGATTTTAAAATGGAAGTAGCGCGTTTGCTATCATCCCAGAAACCAGCCGAAAGAGACAATTGTTTGTCGTTATCTACTTTTTGCTCACGGTTCGCCACGTCAAAGAAACCTCCTCAAGACCACCAAACGGTCTCTCAAATCTTTTAATAATTCTATAGTCATAGCAGCAAATATAATAATGATAAAGTAATGATCATATATCTTAACAAGATTTAAATAACCGTCGATTGCGTACTTTTACAGCACCATAAAATTGATTATATCAATAAAAATCTGTCATGAAAGTTTCTTTACTGTACAAACAACATTGACAAAAAAATTAAATAAAATGAGCATCACTGTTTTCTTCGAAAGGGACCTGAATAAATTGAAAGAAGAAATAAATTTATTCGAAAATGAAAATGACATTTGGAAAACTAAAGAAGGCATTATAAATTCAGCAGGAAATTTAACGATGCATCTTCTCGGAAATCTGAATCATTTTATTGGAAAAACTTTAGCCAATACTGATTATGTAAGAAAGCGTGATGAAGAATTTTCTGTAAAAAATATTTCAAGAGAAAAATTGATCAATGATATCAATTCTTTGAAAGAAATGATCAAAACCACTTTACCGAAATTATCAGAAGAAGATTTAAAAGAAACATTTCCTTTAAAAATTCAGGAACAGACTTTCACGACAGAAAACATGTTAATATTTCTACTCGCTCATTTGAATTATCATTTGGGACAGATCAATTACTTAAGAAGAATATTGTAGGAAGGACAACCGGTCACCGGTAACCGAGGACCGGTTGCATCTCTCACCTGATACCTGATTCCTAAATCCTGATACCTTCTCTTCATGCTTTTTAAAAAAATTACACTAACAGGATATAAAAATTATCAAACAACAACTTTTGATTTTACAGAACGGATAGTTGGCATTTGCGGCTTGAACGGAAAGGGGAAAACCAATCTTTTGGACGCGATTAACTACCTGTGTTTTACCAAGAGTTATTTTTCAAAATCAGATGTTTTGAATATCCGTTTCGGTGAAGAAGGGTTCCGTCTGGAAGGTAATTTGCAAAATGAAAACGAGGAAAATAAATCACAAAAGATTGTTTGTATTTATCGTGCATGGCAAAAAAAAGAATTTTATTTGGATGGTGTTGCCTATGAAAAATTTTCTCACCACATTGGCAAATTTCCGTGCGTCATTATTGCACCTGACGATATTGAAATGATCACGGGCGGCAGCGAAGAAAGAAGAAAATTTATTGATACATTGATCAGCCAGATTGATGCCGAATATTTGCAACAACTGATCATTTATAATAGAGTGCTGGCACAGAGAAATGGCTTTTTGAAGAACGAAACTTTACGGGGAAGTTTTGATTTCGCTTTGCTCGAAACATTGGATCAACAATTAATCATCCCAGGAAATTATATTCATAAAACCAGGAAAGATTTTTTTCAAAAACTGTTTCCTTTGGTGCAACAATTTTATAAAAATATTTCAGGAAATAATGAAGTGGTTTCTTTGGAATACAACAGTTTATTGAATGAAAATAATTTTTAAGAATTGTTGATTGCATCAAGGCAAAAAGACCGCCTGGCACAAAGAACGAATGTTGGAATTCATAAAGACGATTTAATTTTTTTATTGCACGAAAACGTTTTTAAAAGTATTGCGTCACAAGGACAAAGAAAGAGTTTATTGTTTGCGTGCAAACTGGCAGAATTTGAAATTTTAAAAAAAGTAAAAGGTTTTCCTCCAATTTTATTACTGGATGATGTGTTTGAAAAATTAGATGAAAGCCGAATCAAAAATTTATTAAAATATGTTTGCCAGGAAAATGTCGGCCAGGTTTTTATAACCGACACACATGCCGATCGTTTGGAAAATTCATTATCCCAATTTGGAAATGCAGTTCAGATCATTGAATTAAAATAATGGGTTTTAAAATTTTATCTTCGCTCTATGGCAGAATTATCAATTGGTGATGCATTAAAAGAATTCCTGAAAAAAAGCAAACTGAAAAGTGGGGTACAAGCCCTGCAGGTACAGGAAGCGTGGGGAAAAATTATGGGGAAAACCATCGCTAATTATACGGATAAAATTGAGATCATTAATTCCACTTTATTTATTTCTACGAATGTTGCTCCATTGAAAAATGAGTTGATCTACCAGAAAGCAAAGATCATCGAAAGAGTGAATGAAGCGCTGGGAGAAAAAGTCATTAAGGAAGTGGTCATAAAATAATTTTCTCCTGAGTGTAACATAATTAAAACAATGACTTCTGCTTCTTTCTCAAAAATAAAAATTTCCATTGTTTCTTAGTTTACTACATTTAGCAATAAATCTTAATCATGGGAATAGCATTGCAGATTTTATTGGGCCTTGTATCACTGATATGCCTGTTAGGCGGAATGAATTTATTATTAAAAGGATCGGGGTCTTTTTTACCTGAAACCGTTGCTGTTCCGCCTGTTTTAGATAATCTTTTCAGGTTTTTGAGTGGGATTTATTTCGGCCTCGGATTTCTGATGGCATACGTCATTTTTAATCTTCCCCAGATAAATGATCTAATTTATTTCATTGGCATTGTGGTTATCTTTTCAGGTTTGGGAAGATTATATTCAAGAATGAAAGTTGGGTCCTCAACCAAATATTTATTTTACATAATGTGGTTTGAAATTCTGCTGGGAATTGTAATTATTGTACTGCAATATTTTAGAAAATGAAAGTCAGGGATAAGTGAGGCTTACAAAGTTTGATCAGTGTATGCCTTAATTTCTCAAATGAAACAATACAACAATTAAATTCGAATCATTTCATCTTCACTCTCGGATCAATAACCCCGTAAAGTACATCGGCGAGAATATTAATTAATACAAAAATTGTAGCTGCAAAAAGTACGGAACCCATTACAACGGGATAGTCTAATTTTTCCAAAGCATCTACCGTCACTTTTCCAATTCCCTTCCAGCCAAAAATATATTCTACAAAAAATGCGCCGGCTAATAATTCAGCAAACCAACCCGTAATTGCAGTCAATACAGGATTTATGGCATTTCTTAGTGCATGGTGAAGTACTACTTTTCTTTTGCTTAATCCTTTTGCATAAGCCGTTCTGATGTAATCCTGGTTGAGCGTGTCGAGCATCGAACTTCGCGTTAATTGTGTAATGATGGAAAGCGGCCGAATGCCCAATGTGAGCGCGGGAAGAATTAAATTTTGCAAGGTTAAATATCGTTCTCCCGTTACCTGGTCAATATTAAACCAACTTCCTGTGAGCGATAAACCGGTGTAATCATGCAGCACCAAACCAAACACATACGCAATTACGATCGCCATAAAAAATGACGGAGCAGAAATGCCGACCACACTGGCAAAAACAGAAGAGGTATCCATCCAGGTATTTTGTTTTACGGCTGCAAGGATTCCTAAAAATATTCCGGCAATAATCGCAAAAAACATAGCGGCACACGCAAGCATAATAGTTCCCGGCAACGCTTCCATCAACACATCTGTAACTTGTTTTTTCGTTTGATAACTTCTTCTTAAATAAGGAATCTTTATTCCGATCTTTTCATTCCCTCCAACAAAAAATCCACGCAATCCTTTTTCCTTAATTTCTTGTTTTGTATCAATACTAATTGGAGAAATATCATTGACATAAAAAATAAATTGTTTCCATTTAGGCTGATCCAGGTATAATTCTTTGCGGATATTTTCCATCGTTTTTTTATCACCGGTTTGTCCCAAAACCATCCTTGCAGGATCACCAAAAGCCTGGAAAATAAAAAACACAACAACGACTACGCCAGCAAGAACAAGGATGCCATAAGCGAGTTTTTTTAGGAGGAGTTGGAACATGAGTCAGAAGTAAAAGTGAAATGGTTTAAATATTGTAATTTAAAGAGGAAAGAATTGATATCTTTTTGTGCATCTTCATCAGAAAGGAACTCACCATTTTTAATTTGATTTTATGTTTCTTCAATTGCTGCCTTTTGTTCAGTGTTTAATTGGTAAATTTCAAGATCAGCAGTTTCCAAATCAACAAGCCTGTTAACTTCGTTAAGTAAATATTCATCATCAATTTTATCAATTTTCCCAATCCACTTTCTTTTGATTTCAACTGTTGACATAACCAATCATTTTTCACAATTTAAATAGATTTTTTTGATCATTAGACAAACAATCAGACAGCGTCAGTCAATTGTTGGTTTACGATACACCAACAAATAACGTCAATTTTTATTTCCCACTCCAGCTGTTATTGCTTTTATCTTTATCGGGTATGAATTCATTTCCCAATTCAATTTTAGAAACAGAAGAATAAGGTTTTGAAATCACAAACGTTTTTTCTTTCTCACCATTTTTCCAAATTTGGGCGGTATATTTTTCCAAAGACTTTTTTCCATCTTTTGAAATAATGCTCAAATAAACAGGAACCGGCAGTCCGCCTTTATTTTCAATCGTAATTTTTAAATTGGTTTTTTCCTTTTCAACTTTTTTTATTGACAGATCAGGATATTCCCAACCAAAAAACCAGCGGTTCCAAAACCAGTTTAGATTTTGTCCGCTTGCATTATTAAAACTGTAAAAGAAATCATATGGAGTCGGATGCTTTCCATGCCAGTCGTTCATATATTGATGCAGCGATTTGAAATAAATTTCATCACCCAACAAATCCTGCAAAACATAATAACACAAACCTCCTTTTCCATAAGAATTAGCGAGATAAGCGGCGCCGGTGTATTCTTTAGTGTTGGTGATCAAAGGAACATATTCATTGGTGCCAGAGATGCGCTCATAGCGTGTTTTACTAAAGATTCCTTCATCTTCCGGTTCACCCATTTTTGGTGAAAGAACTGATTCGCCGATTGTTGCCCAACCTTCATCCATCCATGCATATTGTGTTTCGTTTATGCCCATAAAAAATGGAAAATAAGAATGAAAAATTTCGTGTGTGGTAAGTTGCACCGCGTCTTTATGCGTCGGCGTCGGATTGTCATTAACCATCATTGGATATTCCATTTGATCGGTGCCGTCAAAAACGGTGATGTGATTAAAGGGAAATGGATATTTTGGATAAAAATGACTCGTTAAATAAACAGTCTGGTGCGCCTGATTGCCCACATCAAAATAATCTTTATGAATTTTATTGAAAGCCGCTTCCGCAACAGTTCTTCGTCCTGTTGATGAATCAACCAACACGGAACTTGCATCCCATAAATAATGATCGCTTAATGCAAATGCAAAGTCAGAGACATAGCCTGCAGAGAATTTCCAAACGCCTGTCGGGTCCTTTTTAAAAATATCATTCTTCAAATAATCAGCTGAATCTATCACATGAATAATGTCTGTGGAAACCGCAGCAGCATTCATTTTATCCAAAATATTTTTGCTAAAATTATCTTCGGCATTTTGCCTGTCGCCGGTTGCCCAAACTGTATATTTTTTTGGAACAGAAATTTCGACATTAAAGTTTCCAAAGTCATTATAAAATTCCTGTGAACCGTTGTAGCTCCACCTATCCCAGCCATCAACATCATCATAAACAGAAAGCCGCGGGAAAAAGTAAGCGATGAAATAAGAAGAGCTATCAACCATTCCTGTGCGGACCGGCGAACCGGTATTTACTTTGTAGTGCCAGCTGATTTCAAAATTGGTTTTTGAATGAGGCAAAACCGGTTTAATTGGCCGTATATAAAGATTGGTATTCCTCATAAATGCTTTTTTACTATCCTGGAAATCCGTGATACTTTCCTGGCCGATTCTGAAAGATTCAATTTGTAAGCCATCATTCAAATCTTTTTCTGCAATGTGGCTTAAACGCTGCACGCCTTTTTTATACAAATCAGGATAGAGGCGAATGATAACTTCCTTCAAGGTATCAGGACTGTTGTTTTCATAAGAGATTGTTTCATCTCCTTTGAGCAATTGCGTTGAAGGATCAAAATTTACTTTGATATTATAATTGGCAAAATTCTGCCAGTAATTTTTTCCGGGTTTCCCTGAATCAGTACGGGTTTGATTTTTATAAGCATTTTGAATGTTGGTGGTGGTGAATAATTGTTGCGATTGGACAGAATTTGTTAAGAAAAAAACTATTGAAATAAAAAAAGAAAAGAATGGTTTCATACAGAAGCAATTGATATCTCTGTAAAAATAGCAAAACAATATTATTAACTTTATATCATCTTGATTTATATCTAAACCATCTTTTAATTATACTCTTTAGTTTAAACAAAAGCTTTTATATCAATCATTATTCAGGTTAAATTCTGAAAAAAGAAACGCCTGCTTCTTTAATTGAAGAAGTAATGAATCGCTATTCTTAGATGTAATCCTCGAGGAAGATTGCTTTGCCCCCTTAATATGATGTGCAAAATATTTGATTTCTTAAAACATCTTTCTAAAAATATTTAAAAAAATTTACGCTTATGGATGAAAAATATTATTGGGAAACAGGAGACAAAAGCTTTTGACGAAACAATTTATTAAATAGGAAGTTCAATGGATATTTTTTACGAAATTCTAAAAGAGTTGCAAAAATGCCGGGCAAATAAAAAACCGGGGCACGTTTTTAGATCCATTATTAACTTTCTGCCATACTGTCGCAATTTTTTAATTTGTTATCTTTGCCGCCCTAAGAAATTTAAATAAAAATGCTCGAATTCACTCTTAATAAAAAACATGATGAAAGCAGGCAGGGAGAAGCATTTTCGCCAAAACAACTTGTCAATGATCCTTTTACAAAAAAATTTTATATCGAAAGTTATGGTTGTGCGATGAACTTTGCCGACAGTGAGGTAGTTGCGTCCATTTTGCATGAAAAAGGCTTTGGAATTACCACGCAATTTGAAGAGGCAGATATGATCTTCATCAATACCTGTTCTATTCGGGAAAAAGCCGAAGCTACTGTTAGAAAAAGATTGACCGAGTTCAGGAAAATGAAAAAACACAATCCGGGATTGCTTGTAGGTGTTTTAGGCTGCATGGCAGAAAGGTTGAAATCAAAATTTCTGGAAGAAGAAAAATTAGTTGACATCGTTGTTGGTCCTGATGCGTACCGTTCATTGCCGGCATTGATTGACGAAGCAGAAAGCGGGCAAAAAGGGGTAAATGTTTTATTGAGCCGCGAAGAAACCTATGGAGATATTTCTCCGGTCAGGTTAAACAGCAATGGCGTCACTGCTTTTGTCAGTATCATGCGTGGCTGTAATAATATGTGTTCTTTCTGTGTCGTTCCTTTTACCCGTGGTCGCGAACGCAGCCGTAATGCGGATTCGGTAATAAAAGAGTGTACAGATTTATTTAATGAGGGCTATCGCGAAGTGACTTTATTAGGACAAAATGTGGATAGTTATCAATGGGTAGATCCAACAGATAATTCAGTTGTTTCATTTGCTAATTTGCTGGAAAAAGTAGCGCAAATTTCGCCTTTGCTTCGCGTTCGGTTTTCTACTTCTCATCCAAAAGATATTACCGATGAGGTTTTGTTTACAATGAGGAAATATGACAACATTTGTAAATACATTCATCTTCCCGTTCAAAGCGGAAGCACCAGAATCTTGCAAATGATGAACCGCACTTACACCCGTGAATGGTATATCGCGAAAGTGGACAGGATCAGGCAAATCCTTCCCGGCTGCGGATTGTCAACAGACTCCATCACTGGATTTTGTGGTGAAACAGAAGAAGATCATCAGGAGACTTTGAGTCTTTTTGAATATTGTGAATACGATCTCGCTTATATGTATTTTTACTCTGAAAGGCCCGGTACGCTGGCTGAAAGAAGGTTTGAAGATGACGTACCTTTGGAAACAAAGAAAAGAAGATTGCAGGAAATTGTTGCACTACATCGCATTCATTCTTTAAAAAGCATGGAAAGAGATTTAGGCAAAACATTTAAAGTATTGATTGAAGGCGATTCTAAAAAAAGCGATCAGCATTGGGCAGGAAGATCTGATCACAATAAAATGGTCGTATTTCCAAAAGCGGGAAATTTGAAAAAAGGAGATTATGTAGATGTATTTATTGAAAATTGTACAGCAGGAACTTTGATTGGAAAAATAAAATGAATCGCATATTTATTTTAAAAATGAATTGTAAACCTTTAAAAAATTAAATGGATCAGCAAGCAATAAAAAACAGGTTTGGAATTATTGGAAACTCTCCGGGATTGGTTCATGCTCTTGATGTAGCGATTCAGGTTGCCAATACCGATTTGAGCGTATTAATCAATGGTGAAAGCGGTGTTGGAAAAGAAGTTTTTTCTCACATTATTCATTCGCTTTCCGCAAGAAAACATAATCCTTTTATTGCAGTAAACTGTGGCGCTATTCCTGAAGGAACTATTGATTCAGAACTGTTTGGCCACGAAAAAGGTTCATTCACCGGTGCAGTTGAAAGCAGGAAAGGCTATTTTGAAACCGTCAACAGTGGCACTATTTTTTTAGATGAAATCGGCGAACTTCCTTTAGGTACCCAAGCGCGTTTGTTGCGTGTGTTGGAAGCAGGAGAATACATACGCGTTGGTTCTTCGAAAGTGCAGAAAACAGACGTAAGAGTGATTGCTGCAACCAACAAAGATTTGTTGGAATATACACATACAGGAAGATTTCGTGAAGATTTATATTACCGTTTAAACACAGTACCAATAAGGGTTCCGGCTTTGCGAGATCGTAAAGAAGACATTCCATTATTATTCAGAAAATTTGCAGTTGACTTTGCAGAAAGATATAAATCGCCACCGCTGCAGATCAATGAGGATGCGAAAATAATTTTAGAAAATTATCCGTGGCCGGGGAATATTCGTGAATTAAAAAACATTGCTGAACAGATGTCTGTTCTCTCAAAAGATAAAGTAATCAGTCCGGAAGAGGTAAGAAGATTTTTACCGGAAATAAATTTCAACAGGTTGCCGGTTCTTGCTTCACATCAACAGGGAAGTAACCAAAAAGAGTTTGCCAACGAAAGAGAAATTCTTTACAAATTATTTTTTGATGTAAAGAAAGACGTAACCGAATTGAAGAGAATGTTTTTTGATGTGATGCAAAACCCTTCAATGATCAATGATCATCATTTTAGAAATGAACCGATGTTGAATGATTTTCATAATGAACAGCATCATCCGGCAATTACTTCAGGACAACCGGTAGTTTTGAATAACAATAACAACAATAAAATTGACCAACATCAGGAAGTAGAAGAATCTCTCAGCATCATGGATGCAGAAAAGGATTTGATCATAAAGGCATTAAAAAAACACCGTGGAAAAAGAAGAGACGCTTCCAGCGATCTTGGGATCAGTGAAAGAACTTTATATAGAAAATTGAAAGAGTATAATATTAATGAATGATTTTTAATTATTAAATTATTGCTTTATTGTCTTATTGCTTTTCAACAGCAGGTAATAAAATTTAAATTTTTTCAAACAAAACAAAGCATAACTTTCTAAGAATTTCTATTCTGGAACCAAATCATTTTACAATTCAGCAATTTTGCAAAAAAATAATTTTAGTCGTCAACCACATAAGAATCGATCAATGGCAACAATTCCTGACTTCAATAATGTAATGTCAATAATGAAATAATTTAATAATGGATCAAAGCAAATCAACCATAAAACTTTTTGCCATGCTAAGCCTTGTCTTACTGACTTTCAGCTTTGCAACATGCAAATATTCCTTTAAAGATACTGCCCCGATCCCACCGGAGATAAAAACGTTCCGGGTAAATTTATTTGAAAATAAAGCGCGCTATGTTAATCCAACTGTCGCACCGCAACTCACGGAAAAATTGCGTCAGAAAATAATTGGACAAACAAGATTGCGTGAAACAAAAAATGATGATGCGCATTATGATATCAGCGGTTATGTTTCTAATTATAGTGTAACAACCAGTGGCGTTGCAAACCAGGCTGCAAGTAGCAACAGGTTGAATGTTACCTTTCATTTAATTTTCAAAAATACCGTTGATCCGGATCCTGCAAAAAGTTTTGATGCAGATATTACCAGCAATTTTGATTTTCCCGCAAATCAAACATTGCAACAGGCAGAAACGGATAAAATGGATAATATTCTCAAAACGTTGACTGATGCGATCTTCAATAAAATATTTTCAAACTGGTAATCAATATTCTGATGAATACACAAACAAATTATGCAACGGATTTTTGTTCAGAAAATTTAACCGGCATTAATCTGCTTGAAAAAAACGTGGCCGATTATCCTGCCAGTTCCGTTGCAAGATTGATGCTTTTGTATCATTATAAAAAAACCAACAATCCACAATTTGAAGAGCTTGCAAAACAAACAGGAATTTATCTAAACAATCCTTCATGGATTCAATTTCAACTAAATCAAATTTCACCAGAAGAACATAAACGGCAGGAAATTGTTGATGCTGTCAAACATTTGGAGGAAGAAAACCTCCCTGCCCCTGAAGGCGGAAAGGAGATTTCTTTTGAAGAAAAAAAGCAAGAATTGATCAGCAAGTCTGAAAATAAATCTGTAGAAAAAGAATTACCTGCCAATGAAATTTTTGAGGAAATTCCGGAAAGATCAGATGATGAAAACAATAAGGAAACTATTGCGGATAAAGAATTATTATTACCAGTCAATGAACAAACCATCGAAAATGTTTCTTTGAAAAATGAGCCTGAAAAGGAATTACCTTTTGAAGAAAAAAAGGAAGAACTGATCAGTAAGTTTGAAAATACATTTGGAGAAAAAGAATTACCTGCCAATGAAATTTTTGAGGAAATTCCGGAAAGATTAGATGATGAAAATAATAAGGAAACTGTTGCGGATAATGAAGAATTATCATTACCAGTCAATGAACAAATAAACGGAAATATTTCTTTGGAAAATGAGCCTGAAAAGGAACTGTTTCTTGAAGAAAAAAAGGAAGAATTACCTGAAACAAAATCAGAAGATAAAAATTCTCCTTCCACAGCAAACGAAGAAATTACCGGAAATTCTGTTTCAAAAGATCCAATTGAAGAAAAATCTTTTTATGATATAAAAATTCCGGAAAAAGAACAAAAAGAATCAGAATTCGAAACTTCAGAATTGAATCTTTTCCCGGAAGAAACTGATGAAACAGAAATCAGTTTTGAACCACTTCATACCGTAGATTATTTTGCTTCACAAGGAATAAAAATAAGTGAGGAAGATTTGACAAACGACCATCTTGGAAAACAGGTAAAAAGTTTTACTGCCTGGCTAAAGAGCATGAAGAAATTGCATCCGGGCCAACTTCCGGATCAAAATGAAGTTGTAGAGAAGATTATTCAATCTGCCTCAGAAAGTTCAAACCAGGACGCACATGTGCTGACAGAAGCCATGGCAGAGGTTTTGGTAAAACAGAACAAGAAAGAAAAAGCGATAGAAATGTACCAAAAATTAAGTTTGCTTAATCCCTCGAAAATCGCGTACTTTGCAGCCAAAATTGAAAGTTTAAAAATCGTTTAATATGTTAGTGTTGTTCATCATTATAATCATTTTAGCGTCCATTATTCTTGGTGTGATCGTACTGATTCAAAATCCAAAAGGTGGTGGCCTTTCTTCATCTTTGGGTGGATTTAGCAACCAGTTGATGGGTGTAAAACAAACCACTGATGTTCTTGAAAAAGGAACCTGGCTTTTTGCCGCAATTATTGGTGTTTTGTGCCTTACTTCTACTCTTTTTATTCCAAGAGCTGGTGGAACAAATTCAAGAGAAAACCTGATCAATGAAGCTCCTGTTGGGACTCCATTGGCACCACAACAAAATAATACAACTCCGATGCCATCTACGCAGCAAGTTCCTGCGCCGGCTCCGGCAAAATAAATTGATAATTTTTTTGAAACCCTGTCTTGATGCAAGACAGGGTTTTTTTATGATTATTTATCTTTGAAAAACGATAAAGAGTTACTTTCAATAAGAATTCGAAATTGATTTATGAAAACCCGAAAAGTCTTTTTATTTATTCTGTTCCTTATTGGTTTGGTTATCACATATGTTGCATGGAATATTTTTGGCCCTACCATTCATAATCCCGACAAGAGCTTTTTATACATCAAAACAGGCAGCAATTATCAAAATGTAAAAAATACTTTGATCAAAAATAAAATGATCAGCAACACTTTTTGGTTCGACAGAATTGCCCGGTATGCAGACTATCCCAAAAAAGTTAAAGCAGGAAAATATAAAATTGAAAGTGGGATGAGCGTATATCATCTGGTAAAAATGCTAGGAACAGGACGCCAGGTTCCTGTTAATCTTGTCATCACAAAAATGAGAACCAAAGAAGATCTTGCAAAAAAAATAGCTGACAATTTTGAAGTTGATTCTGCAACAGTCATCAATTTTTTAAACAACGAAGATTCTGTCGGTCAATTTGATGTTGATACAAATACTGTTATGACTGATGTGATTCCAAACACTTACAGATATACATGGAATACTTCTATGAAAAATATTTTCAAAAAACTTTATATAGAAGAACGAAAATTCTGGAATGATGAAAGAAAGGAAAAAGCAGAACGGTTGCAGCTTACACCAAAACAAGTTTATATTTTAGCATCCATCGTTGAAGAAGAAACGAACAAGCAGGAAGATAAAGGAAAGATCGCCAGTGTGTACATCAATCGTATGAAAAAAGGGATGAAGCTCTCCGCCGATCCAACAGTGAAATTCGCTTTAAAAGATTTTGGTTTAAAAAGAATTTATCACAAACACCTTGCTGTTGAATCACCATACAACACTTATCAAATCACGGGTTTGCCGCCTGGACCAATTTGTACCCCATCAATAAAAACAATCGATGCTGTTTTAAATTCTCCCGAAACCGATTATTTATTTTTTGTTGCCCGTTCTGATTTCTCGGGATATTCTGATTTTGCTTCCAGTTATCAGCAACATGAAGCGTACGCCAAAGCCTACCAGCAGGCTTTGGACAGTTTGGTCAGATCAAGACAACAGGATGAGACAAAATAAAAAGGTTTATTTTTAAAAGATAAAAAAGGATTTTGAAAACAACGAAAGCTTTGAATAAAAATAAAAATTTAATTATTCAGCCGACAAAATTCCTGATTAAAAAAAGTAAAAACTGGTCACCGCCGGGTTTCCAGGGAATGACTTTATATGCGGTCTTAAAAAACTTTTTGAGCGATTTTAATTTACCCAATTTTACCGAAAAGGCTTCTGCGATTTCTTACAATTTCATCATGTCTGTTCCGACATCTTGTTTGTTCCTTTTTACCTTAGTTCCTAATCTTCCCTTCGTTTCAAAAAGAGGAATAAAATACCAGCTACATGGACTGATTCACGACATCATTCCGTCAAGAACTTATAACGCCGGATTAATACAATTCGTGGATGGTTTTATTGATGGTTCAAAAATTGGTATGATCTCATTTTCATTTTTACTGTCACTGTTTTTTGCATCTGGAGCAGTAATGGGATTAATGCGTTCCTTTAATAAAAATTACGTCGGCTTTCAAAAAATGAAAGGGCTGAAAACCAGGTGGGAAGCGATAAAACTAACCGTAATGCTTTTTGGCTTGTTGCTCGGATGCCTGATTTTATTACTGTTGCAAAGAAATATTTTAAGATGGTTAGGAATTCATAATGTCGATTTAAGAAATCTTATTCTTTATGGAAAATGGATCTTTATTATCGGGCTTATCTTTTATTCCTATGCTTTTATTTATCGTTATGCCCCTTCCACCACAAGAAGATGGAATCTTGTTTCTCCGGGCGCCGTTATTGCAACATTTCTGACCATTTTAGTAACGATCGGATTTACAGCTTTCGTAAATAATTTTGGTCGATATAATATTTTGTACGGATCAATCGGAACAATCATGGTGATCATGATCATGATCTTTCTGAATTCGTTAGTTGTGCTGATCGGTTTTGAAATAAATTTAAGCATCAACACTTTAAAAACAACTGCGGAAAATAAACAGGAAAGGATTGTTGATCAGATTCCCCGATAGTCACCGGCGGATAATGATTAAGGGTCAAAAAGACGGTTTACTTTTACAAAACGCGGAAGGAAATAAGAATTCATTCCAGAAATCATCACTCCCCTGCTTTCTGATGCATGAATGAATTTCACATTACCATTATTATTTTCTGTGATAATTCCCATGTGGCCAACTATACCGCTTTTTGCATCACTCCCGGTAAATAAAATAATGTCACCGGGTTTGCTAAATTCGATCGGAATATTTATCCCTGCATTTGTAAAATCTACAGAAACTCTTGGCACCCAAATATTGAAATGATTGAAAACATAGTTGATAAAACCGGAACAATCAAAGCCTTTTTGTTTATCTATTGATCCATATTTATATTTTACACCAATCAATGTTTCAGCAAAATCAACAACATCATTTGGAGAAACATTTTTTGTATCAATATTGCGTTCGGGGACTTTTTTCTTAATTACCACACCACTCTCAATTTGAGCAGAGACAGGCGCTTCAGGCTTTGCTGTTCTTCGTGAAGCACTACATCCTGTTAAGAAAATAATCGTAATAACCGATACATAAAGAAAAAAAGTTTTCATTTTACTGTTTAAGAATTGGATTGAATATGCTATTTATTTTATCAAAAAAATGTTTTCAAATATCCATAAAATTTTACAAGGTTCACAATAACTAAATGTTACAGTTTTTGCGCTTTCCACATTCTAAAGTAATTTCGCACCGTTTATAAAAAACATTTTTTAAATAACAAATTCAGATAAAAATGGCATACGACGTAATAGTTTTAGGCAGCGGCCCCGGCGGTTATCCAGCTGCAATAAGAGCTTCTCAGCTTGGAAAAAAAGTAGCAATTGTAGAACGTGAAAGTCTTGGTGGCATTTGTCTCAACTGGGGTTGTATCCCGACAAAAGCTTTGTTGAAAAGCGCACAGGTAATGGAATACGCAAATCATTCGGCAGATTATGGTGTTGAAGTGAGTGATGCAAAACCCAACTTCGAAAACATGATCAAACGTAGCAGAAGCGTTGCAGATAAGATGAATAAAGGTGTTACGTTTTTGATGAAAAAAAATAAGATTGATGTTGTGATGGGAGCCGGGAAATTAATTTCTCCGACAAAACTGGAAGTAACTTCTGCCGAGGGAAAAAAGCAAACGCTGGAAGCAAAACATATTATCATCGCAACAGGGGCAAGAGCAAGAGAATTGCCTTCATTAAAATTAGATGGCAAAAAAATCATTGAATACCGCAAAGCAATGAGCCTTGAAAAACAACCAAAATCTATGATCGTTGTTGGCTCAGGTGCCATTGGTACTGAGTTTGCCTATTTTTATAACAGCGTTGGAACAAAAGTTACGCTGATCGAATTTTTACCCAAAACAGTTCCTGTAGAAGACGAAGAGATTTCTAAAGAACACGAAAAAAGTTTTAAGAAACAAGGTATTACCGTGATGACCAACAGCGAAGTTACCAGCGTGGATACAAGCGGCAACGGTGTGAAAGCAAAAGTAAAAACACAAGAGGGTGAAGTTACTGTCGAGGCTGACATACTTTTAAGCGCTGTAGGAATTGTAGCGAACATTGAAAATATAGGTTTGGAAGAATTAGGAATTAAAGTTGAAAAGGGAAGGATCGTTGTAGATCAATATCAGCAAACCAATGTTCCCGGAGTTTATGCGATCGGAGATTGCACTCCTCACCAGGCGCTTGCACACAAAGCCACCAAAGAAGGTATCAATGCGGCTGAGCATCTTTCAGGGAAAAAACCTGAAGCAATTGATTACAACAATGTTCCAGGGTGTACTTATTGCTCTCCTGAAATTGCTTCTGTCGGCTATACAGAAAAAGCAGCTAAAGAAGCCGGTTACGAATTAAAGATTGGAAAATTTCCTTTCATCGCCAGCGGAAAAGCAACAGCAGCAGGCGCTACAGAAGGTTTTGTAAAAATAATTTATGATGCAAAATATGGCGAACTTCTTGGTTGTCACATGATCGGCTACAATGTTACTGAAGTGATTGCAGAAGTAGTTGTTGCCCGTAAATTAGAAACAACTGCCCATGAAATATTAAATGCCATTCATCCACATCCAACAATCAGCGAAGCCGTGAAAGAAGCTACCGCTGTAGCATATGGAGAGGCGACTGATATTTAGTGTTTAGGAATTGGTTAGATGTTATTGGCAGATTGTTATCAAGAATATTGGGAACTATAAATTAGAAATGTGATTTTTAATTTATAGTTCTTTTTTTTCGTCAGATCAGAGGTTTTGAGTAATTAGAAAACATAATTACGACTATTTATTCGTTACTTCCGTCAAAATAATTTTTATTGCTAATAAAATGAACCAACCCTTTTTATTAATAGTAACAGGAAGGCCCGCTTCCGGAAAGAGCACATTGGCACACCTGCTTTCAAAACAAATAAATTGTCCGCTTCTTTCAAGAGATGAACTTAAAGAGGGTTATATCAACACAGTGAATATAACGCATGCCGAGGCGGATGACTCAGTTGCCCGGCATATTTATGATACCTTTTTCGAAGCAATAGAATTGTTCATTACAAAAGGAATTTCTATCATTGCAGAAGCAGCTTTCCAGGATAAATTATGGAAGTCCAAACTTTTGAATTTATCAGGTAAAGCGGCAATAAAGATTATCATTTGTACAACAAATCCGGACATTTTGAACAGCAGATTTATTAACAGGCTGCTAAACAATCCAAACCGCGAAAAATATCATGGAGACAAGGAAATGAATCTCATAAATGGTGACTATACCCCGGTAAATATGGATGTCCCAACATTGGAAGTTGATACGACAGAAAATTACGATCCGAATCTTCAGGAAATAATTAGCTTTATTAAAGAGAGAAAAAATAGCTAAAAGAATTTCAATGTCTAAATTAAAGCAATATTTTTAATGCCACAACTAAATGACCCGTTATCGGATGTGAAAGCTAAACTTTTCTTGCCACAAGCTTATTTTTTTGCAATCAATTTAAGAAGTCTCCTTTAATTTATCCGCAAAAACCTTCTTCAGCTTTTCCATTTTTGGTTTGATCACATAATAGCAATATGGTTGCGAAGTGTGTGTCTGATAATAATTGGAGTGGTAATTTTCGGCGGGATAAAAAACTGAAAATGGTTCAATCGTAGTTACAATTGGTGCATCAAAGACACCACTCGAATCTAAAGCGGCTTTATATTTTTCTGCTTTTTCTTTTTGCTCTTCATTGTGATAAAAAATTACACTTCTGTATTGTGGGCCTACATCATTTCCCTGCCTGTTTAAAGTTGTAGGATCATGCGTTTTCCAGAAAACTTCCAATAGTTCATCAAAAGAAACTTGTTTCGGGTCATATTCTATTTGCAAACATTCCGCATGGCCGGTTTGTTTGTTACAAACTTCTTCATAAGTTGGATTTTTTACATGTCCGCCGCTATAACCACTGGTTACTTTTTCAACTCCTTTCAGTTGTTGGAAAACTGCTTCTGTACACCAGAAACAACCATTTGCAAATGTGGCTGTTTCTAATTTTCTTTCGTCGTTCATTTTTTATTTTTTACTACTATACGGTAACATAAAAATTGTATTCATCCCGAAAAAGCAGGAATAAAAAAAGAAACCATTTGGTTCCTCATTTCATTTTTATTGGTAAAAAATTGTTTTGAATTGCATTCAAAAAAGCCATCCTTATTTTGCCAGTTTTACATTTACTGCATTCAATCCCTTCGGCCCCATTTCTGTTTCAAAAGTAACTTTATTGTTTTCTTTTATCGGTTCTGATAATGAATTTATATGAACAAAAACACTTTCACTTGTTTGCGAATCTTTAATGAATCCGTAACCTTTGTCGTTATTAAAAAATGAAACAATTCCTGTGTGAATCAGATCTTCAGGACCCAACTCTTCCTGTCTTGGAATACTGATTTGAATGTCTTCCAGATTTACATTTATTTTTTTTCGCGGATCTGGTGGGGTGGAAGAAAGATTGCCATTTTCATCCAGGTACGCAATCATGCTTTCAGGATTATTTTTACTGTTTTCCCTACGTTCCTGCTTTTTTTCCGCTTTGTCTTTTTTGTTTTGTCTTTTCTTTTTTTCCCTTTCCTTTTTATTCCATGTTTCTGCCATTTATTTCGCTGATTTTTTTGTAAATTGATTCGGTAGAATCAGTTGGGTGATTTGAAAATATTCCCTGAAAAATATTTCAGGAACAGATCAAAGGTACGTCAATATTATTGCCTTTTTTACAAAAAGCGCTACGTTTTATAAAAGTTAGAGTAACATTAAGAAATAAAAAACCGGGAACTAAGACTTTCCAGAAAAAACTTCAATACTATTTCGGTGGAGTAAAGTCAGGATTATTATACATTGATTTATCGAACAGATAATACTTGCCGTCCTTATAATTTTTCCAGTATCTATGACCAAGTACATCATAAAACAAGCGGCCATCCACGCTTTTGCTGGCGGCGGCATCATTTACGCTGATCACTTTTGGAAATTCATGTTTCGCTTTTTCTTTTTCTACAGACTTTTCTTCCGGTTTTTCGGGTGTGATGGTAACTGATGAATCAACTGGTTTTACAACCGGTACAGTTGCCGGCTTTTTAATTTTAACCCCGGAAGTATTGTTTTTGTCAGGGATGACAGTTGCGGTTTTTGAAGGAACATTCTTTTTACTGCAACTGTTTAGCGTAATGCCAATAAAAACAGCAAACACAAGGAGCAATCTTTTATACATTAACAGGAATATTTCTTTTCATCATTCAAAAATTATGCCGTTGAAAAAATCATAGACTTTATTGCTTGAAAGAATAACATTCCTTTTGTTCTTTTGTTCCAAAACTTCCAACTATTTTCTTCATAAATAATTTATAACAGCCATGCACAAACGAAAAGAAATCTGAAAATTATTTTTGCATACAGCACATCATTTACTCTCAGCAAGTACCATTTTTATAATTAATTTTTGGCCTTAAATCTTAAGGCCTTAATTTTGAAAAGTAATCTTAAAAATTTAATCATTTAATTTATAAAAAAGACAGGAATGAAATTATGTAAAGTTTGCCTTGTACTCCTTATTGCTGCTGGTTTTTCTGCATGTGAAGTTCAGGGAACCGTGAAAGATACCGTAAAAGGAACACCATCAAAATCAGATACTATTTTGCCGGCAAAATTTGTCAAATACCAACATTCGGAAAATGTAGAAGAAGCAAAGGAAAATAAAGTACCAACTGTTTTCAAAAGATAAATTCAACTGTTTAACTCATTAAAAAAGCCGTTCCTGATAAAGAACGGCTTTATAATTCAATCCAGAATAATTAGCCTAAATAAGCTTTCAGTGCACTGCTGTAGCGTGCTTTCTGAAGGCGTTTGATGGCTCTTTCCTTGATCTGGCGAATGCGTTCTTTTGTAAGATCATACTTCTGACCGATTTGTTCAATGGTGACACCATTTTCACCATCAAGGCCAAAATATGCGTTTACAATTTCAGCTTCGCGTGGGCTGAGAGATTTCAAAACACGGCGAATTTCATTTTTCAATGAATCGTGCATTACATCTTCATCAGTTTCGCCTCCCCCTTTTAAAAGATCGCCCATCGCAACATCTTCCGCTTCATGTACCGGCGCATCTAAAGAAGTATGCCGGGTATTGCTTTGGAAAATATTGTTGATCTCAGTTTCACTCATCTCCAGGATTTCTGAAAGTTCTTCTGTAGATGGTTCTCTTTCATGTTCCTGCTCAAAAGCCATATAGGCTTTGTTTGCTTTATTATAGGTGCCAATTTTGTTTTGTGGCAAGCGGACTAATCTGCCTTGCTCTGCCAACGCCTGTAGTATAGATTGGCGAATCCACCACACAGCGTATGAAATAAATTTGAAACCTTTGGTTTCATCGAAGCGTTGTGCCGCTTTAATAAGGCCAAGATTGCCCTCGTTAATTAAATCACTCAATGATAATCCCTGGTGCTGATACTGTTTTGCAACTGAAACTACGAAACGTAGGTTGGCTGTTGTGAGGCGCTCTAAGGCTCTCTGATCGCCCATTTTAATTTTCTGTGCTAAAATAGTTTCCTCCTCCGGAGTAATCATCCCAATTTTTGAAATTTCCTGCAGATATTTTTCAACCGCTTGAGAGTCACGGTTGGTGATCTGCGTAGCAATTTTAAGTTGCCTCATTTGTATATATAATTAATAGTGATTAGACAATTTTGAATGGGGAAACGTTACAAAAGATTTGTTAAGTACAGTCATCTATGAAAACATTTGCAAATTTACAACGAAGAATTGAAATTTCATAACGTTTCGATCAAATAAATGTTTGAAAAATAATAATTTATGATGTTTCTTGTTTTTTTAACAGCTTGCATTTTCTATAATCTTATTATAACATTTAAATTATATTTTTGCTTTATGATAGAATATCGCTCAGACACATTTACCAAACCTACCCCTGCAATGCTGCAAACTATGTTCCAGACTGAAGTTGGTGATGATGTCTTTAATGAAGATCCGACCGTAAATAAACTACAGTTAATGCTGGCAGAAAAATTCGGAATGGAAGCAGGAATTTTTTGTCCGAGCGGCACAATGACCAATCAAATTGCCATAAAATGCCATACACAGCCAGGTGATGAAGTGATCTGTGATAAGATGAGCCACGTTTATATTTATGAAGGGGGTGGAATAGCTTTTAACTCCGGCTGCCAGGTAAAAGCATTGGAAGGTGACCGGGGAAGAATTAAAGCATCACAAGTGCAAGAAGCAATCAATCCGATTGACATTCACAAAGCCAGAACTCAATTGGTAAGCCTGGAAAATACCGCAAACCGTGGCGGAGGAAGTTGTTATCAATTTTCGGACATCCAGGAGATTAAAGAAATTTGTTTGGAAAATAATTTAAAGTTGCATCTGGATGGCGCCCGTTTATTTAATGCGATTGTTGCCAAACATGAAGAGCCAAAGGAATATGGAAATATTTTTGACAGTATTTCAATTTGTCTAAGCAAAGGATTAGGCGCTCCGGTTGGAAGCGTTTTACTCGGAACAAATGATTTTATTCAAAAAGCCCGGCGTGTAAGAAAAGTTTTTGGTGGCGGTATGAGGCAGGCAGGCTATATGGCTGCTGCCGGTATTTTTGCATTGGAAAACAATATTGATCGCCTCGCTTTGGATCACCGCCATGCAAAACAAATTGAAGAAGCCTTGGTAAAAAAAGATTTTATAGGAGAAATAATGCCAGTGGAAACTAACATTATTATCTATGAAGTGAAGGGTAATTTTTCTGCAAAATCGCTTGCTGAAAAATTCAGGGAAAACGATATTTTAGTAAGCGCAATTTCTCTATCTCAGATTCGAATGGTGCTGCACCTGGATGTGGGTGAAGAAATGGTTCAAAAGACAATTGAAGTAATTGAAAATTTATAGGTGTGATTTTTGCTGCCTTAATTCAACATTTTTTATTTATAACTCATCATTTTTTATTTATAACTCTTAATTCCAAAAATGTTTCCAAAAATAAATCCCACAAAAACACCATCCTGGAAAAGATTGCAGGATCATTATAAAGAAATGAAGCATGTGCATATTAAAGATCTTTTTGTAGAAGATCCTGAAAGATTTAAAAAATACTCTTTTGCAGTACCGGATATCATTTGTGATTTTTCAAAAAATATTGTCAGTGACATAACCAGGAAATTGCTGATCGAACTTGCTTACGAATGTGAATTGCAAAAAGCAATCAAAGCAATGTTTACGGGAGAATTGATCAATGAAACAGAAGGTCGTTCCGTTTTACACACCGCTTTAAGAAACTTTTCAGGTAAACCAGTTTTTTCTGAAGGAAAAGATGTGATGCCCGAAGTAAAAAAAGAATGGGAGCACATGAAAAACTTTTGCCAGAAAGTTCACAAAGGCGAGTGGAAAGGTTATACCGGGAAAAAAATAAAATACATAGTCAACATCGGAATTGGTGGCAGTGATCTTGGGCCGGTAATGGTTACAGAAGCATTAAAACCTTATTGGAAAAAAGATCTTCATCCTTATTTTGTCAGCAATATTGATGGAACAGATTTGGCTGAAGTCTTAAAAAAGATCACTCCTGATGAAACACTTTTTTTGATCGCTTCAAAGACTTTTACAACCCAGGAAACTATGACCAATGCTCATTCTGCCAGGGATTGGTTTTTAAAAAGCGCAAAAGATAAAAAAGCTGTTGCAAAACATTTTGTGGCATTAAGTACCAACGAAAAAGGTGTGGAAGATTTTGGAATTGATAAACAAAACATGTTTGTTTTTTGGGATTGGGTTGGCGGACGATATAGCTTATGGAGTGCTATCGGTTTGTCAATCGCTTTAACCATTGGATATGATAATTTTGAAGAATTATTAAAAGGTGGTTATGAATCAGACAAACATTTCCGCGAAAAAAGTTTTGAAAAAAATATTCCAGTTTTAATGGGATTGATCAGTCTTTGGTACATCGATTTTTTTGGTGCACAATCAGAAGCGATTCTTCCTTACGATCAGTATTTACATCGTTTCCCTGCATATTTCCAACAGGGAAACATGGAAAGCAACGGAAAACATATGGACAGAAATGGGAAAAAAGTTACTTATTCTACCGGCCCCGTCATCTGGGGCGAACCGGGAACCAACGGCCAGCATGCTTTTTACCAATTATTGCACCAGGGCACGCCAATGATTCCATCAGACTTTATTGCGCCTGCTATCAGCCACAATCCAATGGGAGAACATCATAAGATTTTATTATCAAATTTCTTTGCTCAAACAGAAGCGTTGATGAATGGAAGAAGTAAGGCAGAATTGAAAGCAGAAAAAGTTCCTGAAAAATTAATTCCTTTCAAAGAATTTGAAGGCAATAAACCAACGAATTCTTTCTTAATCACAAAAATTACCCCCTTCACTTTGGGTGAATTAATTGCGTTATACGAACATAAAATTTTTGTGCAGGGTATCATCTGGAACATATATAGTTTTGATCAGTGGGGCGTTGAACTGGGAAAGCAGTTGGCTAAAAAGATCTTGCCCGAATTGGAAAATGATGCAAAGATCACTTCACATGATTCGTCTACAAATGGATTGATCAATGCTTATAAAAAACTGAGAACGTGAATGGTGAATCGTGAATTGCCCGGGTTTATTGCCTGTTAAATTGTATATTTGTACTTCAAATTTATTGTTATGAAATCAATAGTTTTGTTGCTCTGCACTTTCACTTTTATTTCAGCAAAAAGCCAGCAACTTACCAAAAAAGTAAGCGATATAAAATTTTTTAAAGATTCCGCTCTTGGCCCCGGAAATTCAACATTGGCAATAAATTATCCAAAATATAAATTTTTATTTGAAACAGAAAAGGGTAAAGTATTTGAATCTCCTGTTGATCACATGCGTTGCCTTACTCCTCAATTCTCTTCAAAAATGCCCGTTGCAGGATCAAGTATTCAAAAGCCGGAGCCAATGCCAAATGCCGCTGATGGGATTCTGATTCCTCCTCCGCTAAATAAAACGAAATAATTACTTTTCATCAAACAAACATAAGTTTGATGTCGCCCTGTATAAACTTCTAAAAGACTTATTAATATTTAGTACCCATTTACTCTATCACAAAACCGTCCGGCAACACTGCGCCTTTTTTCACTACGACTATTCCATCTTTCACCGTGTATAAATCATGGTCTTCGTTTTGCAAATGATGGCCACCATTGATTCTTACGTTGTTTCCAATTCTTACATTTTTATCGATTACGGCGTTGTTGATGTAACAATTATCACCGATTCCAAGTTTGGGAATGCCCCGTTCTTCAGCATAATTCATGTCTTCGATCGTTTCATAATAATCACTTCCCATCAGGTAGGCTCTGAAAATTTTCGTGCCATATCCAATTCTCATCCGAATACCAATTACACAATCTTCCAGCCTTTCTGCATGTATGATACATCCATCACCGGCAATGGTATTCAACAATGAACTTCCACTGATCTTCGCCGGTGGCAACATTCTCGGCCGCGTATAAACTTTTTGTTCATTATGAAAAAGATTGAATGGCGGAAGTTCCTGAGTCAGTGCGAGGTTGGCTTCAAAGAAAGAAGAAATATTTCCAATGTCCGTCCAGTAACCGCTGTATTGATAACTAAACACATGGTGATCCCCAAGGGCAAAGGGTATGATCTCTTTTCCAAAATCAGTAGAATCTTTTTTCTGATTTTCAAGCAGGTCGATCAGCACTTCTTTTTTGAACAAATAAATTCCCATTGATGCGAGATAATTCCTGCCAAGATGTTGCATATCTTCACTGGTTTCGCTCACCCAATCCGGCAAAAGATCAAGACCTGGCTTTTCTATAAATGAAATGATCCTGTTTTGTTCATCAGATTTTAAAATTCCAAATTCTGTCGCTTCTTTTTGTGTAACCGGAATTGTTGCAATCGTTATGTCAGCGCCTTCTTTGCCATGTGTACGAAACATGTTTCCAAAATCCATTTGATAAAGCTGATCGCCGGATAAGATCAAAACATGATCATATTCCAAAACTCTGAGGTAACGCAAAGATTGTCGCACCGCATCGGCAGTTCCCTGGAACCATTCAGAACTTTCGGGCGTCTGTTCCGCAGCGAGGATATCTACAAATCCGCTGCTGAAATTACTAAACTGATAAGTGTTTTTAATATGCTTATTCAAAGATGCAGAATTGAATTGCGTCAGCACAAAAATCCTGTTGATGTTTGAATTAATACAATTGGAAATAGGAATATCCACCAACCGGTATTTCCCTGCAATCGGCACTGCAGGCTTGCTCCTGTTCTGGGTTAGAGGATATAAACGGGAGCCTGCCCCGCCCCCAAGAATGACTGCGATTACTGATTTGCTGATCCACATATTTTTTTGCATTTTTTTAATTTAGTTTTTAGTTCAGAGTTTGAAGTTCGTAGTTTTTAATCCTCAATTTTAATTAGTATTTTTTTTATTTCAGAGCCTGAGTTAATTCATTGGTCCCTAACCAAGAACTCCAAACTATGAACTAAGTATTATACAAGTTAATATAAATCTGCGCACTCTTTTCCCAACTGTGATCAATCTGCATAATCTGGTGAATGATCTTATTCATCTTTTCTTTCTCACCATACAATTGGATCGCCCGGTAAATTCCATGACAAATATCACCAACGGAAGCGGTATTAAAACAAATTCCAAAACCTCCATCCTCTCCAATATCTTTTACCGTATCCTGCAAACCTCCTGTTCGCCTTACGATCGGAACTGTTCCATATCTCAATGCATACATTTGATTCAATCCACAAGGCTCTACCCTGCTTGGCATCAGGAGAAAATCAGCGCCAGCATACATTTGATGGCTTAGGTTTTCATTATATCCAATCTGCGAATTATAATATCCAAAAAAATGATTATGCAGATTTCCTAATTGAAATTCAATATAAGGTTCGCCACTTCCCAGCACCAAAAAATTCATTTTGCCATCCATATAAAAGATTGAATCTCCAATCACCTGCGGCAAAAGATCAGCCGCTTTTTCCCCGACAAGCCTGCCAATAAAAATAATCAAAGGCTTTGTTTCATCAAGATTAAATCTTTCGCACAAAACTTTCTTATTCGCCCTTTTCTTTCCTGAAAAATTGTTCAGGTTAAATTTTTCTTCAAGAAAAAAATCTGTTTCAGGATTCCAAACTTCATTATCAATTCCATTTAAAATTCCAAAACATTTTCCTCTTTCGTATTGGAATAATTTTTCCAAACCATTTGCAGAATGTATTAATTCTTCCAAATATCCCTGGCTGACCGTATTCACTTTCGCCGCACATTTTATGCCTGATGCAAGAGGATTGATCGTATTTTCCCAATCAAGCATTCCATATTTCCATTTGTCCCAATCAGGAATATAACTGGCTTTCCCCCAATCCATCCAGCCCTGGTATTGTGCATTGTGAATGGTGAGAATTGTTTTTACGGAAGAAATATTTTTAAACGCGTAACAGTATTGCATCATGAATGGAATCAGCGCCGCTTGGTGATCGTGCACATTCACAACATCAGGATGATGTTTCCATTTGCTGATCCAATCTACCACCGCGATTTGAAAAGCAGAAAACCGTTCAATGTCATCAGCATAACCATAAATCTTTTCCCGATCTAATAAGTTATTAATGTCTACCAGATAAAGATCGAAGCCCAGAAAATTCGTTACCTCTTTTATAATGGTATATTCAAACCAATAATTTGCCATTCCAAAAGCACCTTTGTGTACCACTTCAAATTGATGATCATACAAAAATTTCGTACGATACATCGGCATCACCACTTTTGCAATGTGGCCCAATTTATTTTGATACTTTGGCAAAGCCCCTACTACGTCGCCCAGTCCGCCCGCTTTTGCAACAGGATAACATTCCGCACTTACATGAATAATCTCCATACAAATTTATTAGCGCTTCAAATTAAGCATGATTTTTCTGATTAAAAAATTATAATAAAAATCAGTTCTTTCAAAAAATTATATACTTTCATCCTTAAATTAAAATCTAAAACTACATCTTCCATGGCCACACCTTCAATGAACTTAACCAAACCAAAAGTGACTACCACGGGAAAATTACAACCAACTAATTATGGCGCTCTTAGTACGCTTGTTGTAGTATTTTTCTTTTGGGGGTTTATCGCCGCAGGCAACAGTGTTTTTATTCCTTTTTGTAAACATTACTTTAACCTCGATCAGTTTCAAAGCCAGTTAATTGATTTTTCCTTTTATCTCGCTTATTACATCGGCGCTCTTGCACTTTTTGCCTATGGCTCGTTTGGTGGAAAAGACCTTGTGGCAAAATGGGGTTATAAAAAAAGTATTGTGTACGGATTATTGTTTTCTGCCCTGGGCGCAGTCGCAATGATCATCGCTGTAAATGCAGACACTTTTGTAGGAATGTTGGTGGGATTATTTATTGTTGCGTTGGGCTTTTCGTTGCAACAAACTGCTGCGCAGCCTTTCGCGATTGTTCTTGGGGATCCATCAACAGGAAACAGCCGTGTGAACCTCGGTGGCGGTGTCAATTCTTTTGGGACCATGATCGGGCCTTTGGTCGTTGCGTTTGCATTATTTGGAACAACTGCCGCCATTACTGATCAGCAAATTGCCGGATTAAGTCTGAGTAAGGTTATTATTTTATACAGTGGCGTCGGCATTCTTTTTATCGCAGCCGCGGCGTTGTTTCATTTTTCCAAAAAAGTTCCTCATGGAATTTCTACGGAAAAAACTGAGAAAGCCAACAAGGCTTTATATTCTTTATTGATCATGACAGGATTACTCATCATTATGTTTGTTCCTGTTTTTAATAGTTATAAAGTTGATTTAACGAATGCTACAGAAGCCGCAAAAATCGATATGGAAACGTATCGCGTGAAATGGTTGTTCGGAGCTCTGGCTGTTGTGGTGCTGAGTTTGCTGATCTCTAACCTAAGTGCAAGAAAAAAACCTGATGGCTGGGGCGCAATGAAATATCCGCAACTGGTTTTGGGAATGCTGGCGTTATTTCTTTATGTAGGAACAGAAGTTACAATTGTAAGTAACATCAGTGACCTTTTGAGCAAGCCTGAATTTGGAAGCATTCCATCTTCGCAAGCTGCACTTTATATTTCCATGTATTGGGGAAGTTTGATGATAGGCCGGTGGGTCGCTTCTATATCCGCTTTTGATTTTAAACCTTCCACCAAACAACAGCTCACTTTTATTGTTCCAATGGTTGCCTTTGCAATTGTTCTACTGGTGAACGCAGCATCAGGATATGCTGTGCAAATTATGTACTATTATATTATTTGTGTGCTCATTCAGGTAGGCGCTTTTTATGTGAGTAAAGACAAGCCTGCACGAATGCTGCTGATCTTTGGTTTGCTGGGTGTAACAGCGATGGCTATCGGATTAGCAACTACAGGAAAAGTAGCAATTTATGCATTTATCAGTGGTGGATTATTTTGTTCTATTATGTGGCCGGCAATCTTCACTTTATCTGTTGCCGGGCTTGGAAAATATACCACACAAGGTTCTGCATTTTTAATCATGATGATCCTTGGAGGTGGCGTCATTCCTCCGATACAAGGCAAGCTTGCAGATTATCTTGAATCAAAAAGCACGATTGTCGGATCAGGCATTCATCAATCTTACTGGATTCCTTTGGTTTGCTATGCTTACATTACTTTCTTTGCCTTTTTTGTAAAAGGAGTTTTAAAAAGACAGGGAATTGATTATGAAAACCCGGTTGAAAATGAAGATGTGGCCACAGCGCCTGAAGGAGCTTTTGACAAAACTCCCCAATAAAGAAATTGAAGTTATGGTTATTTACAGGCACAGGTTCTCGATCTGTGCCTTTTTATAAACAATACATTTGAGGCAAATAAACTTTGTTTACCCGCAAAAAAAATCACATGAAAGTCAAAATTTCATTCTTTTTTCTCTCGCTCTTAATATCCTATCTCCCTTCAAACGCCCAATCCACAAACGCTTTGCCTTCATGGGCTTTTGGTGGTTTTGTTCGCCCTGAAAATGTAAATCCAATTATTTCTCCTGACAGCACTGCTGCTTTCCTAGATCCGATGAAGGGAAAAGAAAATCATTGGGAATCGGATAATACTTTTAATCCGGCGGCGACAATCAAAGATGGAAAAGTAATTGTGCTTTACCGTGCAGAGGATAATTCCGGAAACGGGATCGGTTTTCACACTTCAAGAATTGGTTTTGCAGAAAGCAACGATGGGCTTCATTTCTCAAGAAAAACCAAACCAGTTTTATACCCTGCTGATGATTCTCAAAAAGAATTTGAATGGCCGGGAGGGTGCGAAGATCCAAGAGTTGCGATGACGGAAAACGGAACTTATGTAATGTTCTACACGCAATGGAATCGAAAGTTGCCACGACTTGGAGTGGCCACTTCAAACGATCTGATCCATTGGAAAAAACATGGCCCTATTTTTCAAAAAGCGTACAATGGCCGCTTCTTTAATATGGCTACCAAGTCTGCCTCCATTCTTACCAAACTTTCCAGCGACAAACAAATCATTGCAAAGATCAATGGAAAGTATTGGCTTTATTGGGGTGAACATCATGTATATGCCGCCACTTCAACCAACTTAACCGACTGGCAACCGGTCCTAAATAAAGATGGAAAATTAAAAGAACTTATCTCACCGAGAAAAGGTTTTTTTGATAGTGACCTTACAGAATGCGGCCCACCGGCTTTGATGACAAAAAACGGAATACTTCTTTTTTACAATGGGAAAAATAAATCCGGAAAAGATGGTGATACCCGCTACAGCCCTGACTCCTATTGTGCGGGTCAGGTTTTGTTTGATCTGAAGGACCCTTCAAAACCAATCGCACGATTGGGTGTTCCTTTTCTCCGGCCGATGGAATCATTTGAAAAAAGCGGACAATATACAAACGGAACCGTGTTCATTGAAGGAATGGTTTTCTTTCAGCAAAAATGGTTTTTATATTATGGATGCGCAGATTCAAGAGTAGGTGTTGCTGTTTATGATCCTTCACAAACTACTCCCGGCGATCCCGTGATTTTAAAATAAGTGAACCAACCAGAAAATATTTCAGTTTAAAAAAGAAAAAGTATTTTTAACTTTTTTAAACTTAACCTGTAAAAAATAATCCTCTAACATTCAAAACTATTTTTCTTGGACAAAAATCTAAACTTAATGGAGACTCCTGCGGAATATGCAATTGGAATTGATATTGGCGGCACCACTTCCAAATTTGGAATTGTAAATCATCGCGGCGACATTTCTAATCGCGGTGATATTGAAACTTCAAAACACAAAGACCTCAATTCGTTTATTGACGAATTGTATAAAGGTTTACAACCGGCTATTGAGGCTGTTGGAGGAATGGATTTTATAAAAGGCATTGGTGTTGGTGCACCGAATGGAAATTATTACAGTGGAACAATTGAATATGCGCCAAACCTTCAATGGAAAGGAATCCTACCCATAGCAAAATTAATCAATGAACGTTTCAATAAACCATGCACTTTGACCAATGATGCCAACGCAGCAGCGATCGGCGAATTAATGTATGGCGCAGGTCGGGGAATGAGAGATTTTATTATGATCACTTTGGGGACCGGCGTTGGCAGCGGCATCATTGCCAACGGCCAATTGATTTATGGACACGATGGATTTGCGGGTGAATTGGGACACACCATCATTCGCCCGGGAGGCCGTCTTCACTGGGGCACAGGGATGAAAGGAAGTTTGGAAACCTACGCTTCGGCAACAGGAATTTCAATTACTGCCAAAGAAATCCTGGATGAAAGAGTCGGTGAACAAAGTTTATTAAGAAATATTCCCCACGAACAGATCACTTCAAAAAGAGTTTTTGAGGCTGCAGAAAAAGGCGATGCGATCGCCAACGAAGTTTTCCAGATCACCGGGCAAATTCTTGGTTAAGCACTTGCCAATTTTGTGATGTTTTCTTCACCGGAAGCTATTATTTTATTTGGCGGTGTGATCAAGGCCGGACCGCTTTTATTAGACCCTACAAAAGCAAGCATGGAAAAAAATCTGCTTCCTATTTTTCAAAATAAAGTCAAATTATTATTCAGCGAACTGAAAGAATCTGATGCAGCCATTCTTGGAGCCAGCGCATTGGTCTGGGAGATAAAACCAGATGCTTTGAAGAAAGTTCCGGAAATTGAAAGATAGGTTGTAGAGACTTATATTAACAAAAAACACAAATCTCCTTATTCCCTCCTTTCCTTTAAAAAATATAAAAGCTTCGTTACGCGAGGCTTTTTACTTTTAAATAACCACTATCTGGCTTCTTTACATCGTATAACGTCCGGCACAACTATGATGTAATTATGCTTCTTTTTCCCGACAATCTTTTATTCTTCCCCCCTCTTTTTTTGTAGAATTTAATACGCAAGGAAATTATCGCTTCTATTATTTATTTATTATCAGTCTCATTTTTCATGCGGCATATATTTTGAAAAAACACCCGCATGAATGGAAGCCAAATTTCAGAAAGCGATTTTATGGATGAAAAGAACATGAAAACGATTCCGGTAATAGAAGAATTTTTGAATGTAGAAAAAAAAGTAGTGGAGACTGGGAAAGTTCATATCCATAAAAAGACAGAAAAAGAAAAAGCGACATTGGATATTCCTTTAAAAGGAGAAGAATACGAAGTAAAAAGAGTTTCTGTAAAAACAAAATTATTTGATGACCGGCCTGCTTCTTTTGAAAAAGATGGAATGATGATCATTCCTGTTGTACGTGAAGTAGCGCAGGTGATCATTAAATATGAAGTAACCGAAGAGATTCATATTATAAAGCACGCGACACAAACAACCCACCATGAAGAAGTTACTTTATTGAAGGAAAAAGCAGAGATATACAAGGAAGAAGATTCATCTCAAACAAAAAAAGAATGATGGAAGAATCAACCATTTTTAATAACAATAAAAATTAAACATTATGGCAGAATTAAATGTAGAACCGAAAAAAAAGTCTTCAGCAGTATGGATCATAATTATTATTATTATCGTCCTGCTGATCTTATATTTTATATTCAGAGGCAATAACAAAAACACCAATAACCCTATAAACTATAAAGACTCAACTACAACTGGTATGAACGTGCCTGCAAATACTTTGGGAAACCGTTATATAGAGATCGCAGGGGTTCGTACTTAAGATAATCAAAAAACCTTTTAATCACCTTGAAAGTAACTATTACTTTCTTTTAAAATTTAAAATTATGAGCTCAAACAAAAATGTAACAGATAATATTCGCCTCCAGGAATTAGGAGGTAGCGATTATAAAATTGCGGAAGGAGAAGATAATATCAAAGGATGGGATGTGAAAGATGCCCAGGACCATAACCTGGGAGATGTAGATGAACTGATCTTTGACATGGAATCATTAAAGGTAAGATACCTTGTTTTGGATCTCGATAAAAATAAAGAATTGGGAATTAAGAACCGGGAAGTTTTGATCCCGATTGGAATGGCAGAATTAGATCGTAAAGCTGATGATGTAATTCTGAGAAATATTACCCTTGACCAGATCCGGGCACTTCCCGATTATGACAAAGACCATTTGGACCGCAATTATGAAAGTCGCAATTATGCCAGCCTTGTCGGTGCAGGCGCCGTTGCCGGAACCGGTTCAGATTTTTATAACAACGAAAATTTTAATGATACAAATCTCTATCGAAACCGCCGTCGCGAAAGAGTAACTGATGAAACCGACATGCACAATCCTTTATACAGTGACAGGAGTAATGATCTGACTAATAAAAACAGGAACACAGATGAGAATAATATAAACAGGAACACGGGTGATAATACTTCCATTCCAGTTATTGAAGAAGAGTTGAATGTTGGAAAAAAAGAAGTGGAAAGAGGCGGCATACATATTACGAGCCGTGTAGTGGAAAATCCTGTCGAAAAAAATATCAATCTTCGTGAAGAACATGTTTCGGTAGAAAGAAAGCCTGTAAACAGGCGCGCCACTGAAAGCGATTTTGATCATGCCCACGATCAGGATATAGAAATTCATGAGCATAAAGAAGTTCCTGTTGTGAACAAGGAAGCCCGTGTTGTGGAAGAGGTCAGATTAAAAAAAGAGGTAACTGAACACGAAGAAAAGATTAAAGAAAATGTAAGAAAAACGGAGGTAAAAGTGGATGAATTAAATAAGAACAAGAGGGGTTAGAAAATGACCGGGTACCTTTGAAGGTTAGGCACTTTTTTCTATATCCATGGTTCTTTGGTACAGAACCATGGATATAGATATTTTTGAAAAGTAACATGTAAGGTAGAATGCAAATGTTGGAATTTAATGATGCTCGTCCTAATGATGCAAGTACATATCACACAAGAAAACTCACTCTTCTGTCAATGAAAGGACGTTCCCATCCGGGTCTTTAAACCATGCAACTTTTGAACCGTTTGGAGAAGTCCAGATTCCTAAATCATCCTGGTCAAGAAAGTCATACTTTTCACAAAAGACACTTTTGTCATTTAATAATTTTATTGCCGAAGCAATATCGCCAACATTCCAACCCAAAACAGTAAACGGTTGCGGCTTTAATTCCTGGACAGTTGTAACTCTTAATAAAGCCCGATTTACTTCAAACTCCAAAGCGTAGCTGTCTTGCGATAACAACTTCAGTCCTAAAATATCCTGGTAAAATGATTTTGCTTCTTCCGGTTTTATGGTCGGTACAAACGCTTTGAGTTTTTTGTCTGCAAGCATAAAGAAGTTTTTTCAAGTTAAGTAACAATCAACGTTACTAAATGGATGGCTTGGCATTTTATAAATTTCCGCCCCTATCCAAAGCGGAAAACAAAAGATGAAGATAAATAGCCAATACCGCTCTGGCTTCTATTCCTTTCAATTTTTGCATAAATATCTAAACTTGTAAATCTTCCATATTGCCTAAGTCCTGATAAAGGAACTCAATTCCAAACTCCGTTCATCTCCGTCAGTATCATTGGTTTTTCGTCCGTAACTACAATGGTGTGTTCATGTTGGGCCATAAAGCCTCCTTTATTTCCTACCATTGTCCAACCATCATTCAGAGTTTCGGAAAAGGTTGATGTTGTTGAGATAAATGTTTCAATCGCTACTACACAGTTTTTCTTAAATCTAGTCGTGTTAAACCTGTCTTTGTAATTGGCAATTTCACGGGGCTCTTCATGAAGACTTCTGCCTATTCCATGTCCAGTCAGATTTTTGATTACTTTGAAACCACGTTTCTTCGCTTCAGTTTCTATTAATTGTCCTATTTCTGAAATGCGAACGCCACCTTTTATATGGAAGATTGCTTTATGCAAAATTTGTTTTGAAGCATCTATCAGTTTTTGGTGTTGGTTAATATCTTCGCCCAGCACAAATGAGTTTCCGTTGTCCGACCAAAAGCCGTCAAGTTCGGCTGAAACATCAATATTGATCAAATCACCTTCTTTCAGTATTCTTTTGTTGGATGGAATACCGTGACAAAATTCATTGTTTACGCTTATGCATGTGCAACCGGGGAAACCATAAGCCAGGTTCGGTGCTGATCTTGCTCCGAAATCAGAAAGGACTTTTGCCCCATAGTTGTCTAAGTGCTTTGTGGTCATACCGGGTTGAGCATAGTTTCTCATCTCCTTTAAGGTTTGAGCAACGGCTTCGCTTGCCTTTTTCATCCCCAGTAGTTCCGTTTCTTTTGTTATTGACATATCGTTTTTATTCAGAATCAATATCCATTCTTCGTAACAAGCCGTCTTTTAACGTGTAAATGTGTTTCACTATTCCATCAAACATCAGCTTACCTTGTAAGTCCTTTACTATTTGGTGAACAGCAATTTCAAAAGTTCCGTTCTGCCTTTCATTAAATCCAACAGGCTCAACCCGGGGATTTATTTCTGTCCATTGTCTTGTCCAATATTTTCTTATTTCGTCGTGCCCGCTTACGTAACCTCCTTCAAATGCTTTTGGCCACTGAACATCCGGATGCATTGTTGAAAGCGCAGTATCAATGTCTCTTGCATTGAAGGCAGCATAAGCTTTTTGAAATAAATCCTGAAGTTGCTTTTCCATTATAAAACATTATGGCTTTAGGGAGAAAGAGGTGTCGACTTTTTAAAAAGATGACACTTCTTTCTCCTTTAGACAAACCTACATTTTCGATACAATTGCCAATGATTTTTTTACATGTTCATCAGCGGATATATGATCCGTTTTCGATGAAAAGACAGCTAC
>Ga0157371_10000655_pt1 | contig 41018 bp, 51 predicted proteins | sample C45metaG_FD_113462 | JGI IMG/M metagenome (GOLD analysis project Ga0157371, IMG submission 113462) | Corn rhizosphere microbial communities from Kellogg Biological Station, Michigan, USA - C4-5 metaG | ecosystem: Host-associated > Plants > Roots > Rhizosphere > Soil | place: USA: Michigan... | reverse complement strand
CTGGCAGACCTTGGTGTGGCCCGGATCAGTTTTGGCCCCACGCCATACATCAAAGTGGCTGGAGACTTGGAAAACAGCGCACGCGTTTTTGCCTGAAAGCAACTCTTGTACTGACCTGATCTCGTCATTGCTGAGGTCAGAGTCGGAAGAGCGGCGTTAGCCCGGCTGGGTCGGCCTTGGCGGAAAAACACTTTGCAGCTCGAGTTTTCGCCCGGCCGGATGGCTGAGAGTGCGAGCTGCAATGAACGGCGGGAAGCGTCCTGACCGCCCTGGCGACTTAGGCTCGGTGCAATCCTTGGAATTGGCAATCCCGTTGCCACCAAATAATGACAAACCTTGACGCCCACCCACACAACTCCTATTCTCAATCTTACGTGCACGTAAAAGTAATAAAATACTCATCAGGTTGTCTGACAATTGAGTGGCGTGCGACATGTTTTGCCGCTATGGAAGCTCGACAAAGCCGTCGTGCTTTGCGAAGACAGGCTAGGGCGAATGTGTTGTCGCAGACGGGCTTTTCGGCCAGTGCAGGCAACACGGTGCGAATGCCGGAAGCGTATATAACAACAGCCGGATGGGACCGGCGAGGTGAGAGGACAAGATGACGGAAGCGATGGAACTGCCGGAACGCGAAGCGATGGAATTCGACGTTGTGATCGTCGGTGCGGGTCCTGCGGGCCTTGCCGCCGCGATCCGTCTGAAGCAGGTCGAGCCGGAGCTTTCGGTCGTCGTTCTGGAAAAGGGTGCTGAAGTCGGCGCGCATATTCTCTCAGGTGCCGTGGTTGATCCCATCGGCATCGACCGGCTTCTGCCCGGCTGGCGTGAGGAAGAGGGGCATCCCTTCAAGACCGAGGTCAAGGACGACCAGTTCATGTTCTTAGGCCCTGCGGGCTCCATCCGTCTGCCGAACTTCATGATGCCGCCGCTCATGAACAATCACGGCAATTACATCGTCTCGCTTGGGCTGGTCTGTCGCTGGCTGGCGGAAAAGGCGGAAGCGCTCGGCGTCGAGATCTATCCGGGCTTTGCCGCCACCGAAGTGCTTTATAATGAAGAAGGCGCAGTGATCGGTGTCGCCACCGGCGATATGGGCATCGAGAAGAACGGTGAACCCGGCCCCGCCTTCACGCGCGGCATGGAGCTGCATGGCAAATATGTGCTGATCGGCGAAGGCGTGCGCGGTTCGCTCGCCAAGCAACTGATTTCCAGGTTTGATCTTTCGAAAGATCGCGAACCGCAGAAATTCGGCATCGGCATCAAGGAACTCTGGCAGGTCAAGCCGGAACACCACAAACAGGGCCTCGTGCAGCACTCCTTCGGCTGGCCGCTCGGTTTCAAGACCGGCGGCGGCTCGTTCCTCTATCATCTGGAGGACAATCTCGTTGCCGTCGGCTTCGTGGTGCATCTCAATTACAAGAACCCCTATCTTTATCCTTTCGAGGAATTTCAGCGCTTCAAGACACATCCGGCGATCCGCGATACTTTCGAGGGCGGCAAGCGCATTTCCTATGGCGCGCGCGCGATTACCGAGGGCGGTTATCAGTCGGTGCCGAAGCTGACTTTCCCCGGCGGCGCGCTGATCGGCTGTTCGGCCGGTTTCGTCAATGTGCCGCGCATCAAGGGCAGCCACAATGCGGTGTTGTCGGGCATGCTGGCGGCGGAAAAGATCGCTGCGGCTATTTCCGCCGGTCGCGCCCATGATGAAGTGGCCGAGATCGAGGCGGAATGGCGCGACGGCGATATCGGCAAGGACCTGAAGCGTGTGCGCAACGTCAAGCCGCTGTGGTCGAAGTTCGGCACGCTTGTTGGCGTCGGCCTTGGCGGTCTCGACATGTGGACCAACCAGCTGTTCGGTTTCTCCGTTTTCGGCACGCTGAAACACGGCAAGACCGATGCGCAGAGCCTTGAGCCGGCCTCCAAACACAAGCCGATCGCCTATCCGAAACCGGACGGCGTTTTGACCTTCGACCGGCTGTCATCGGTGTTCCTGTCCTCCACCAACCATGAGGAAGACCAGCCGGTGCATCTTCAGGTGAAGGATATGGACTTGCAGAAGCGTTCCGAACACGACGTCTATGCCGGTCCTTCGACGCGTTATTGTCCTGCCGGTGTTTATGAGTGGGTGGAGAAGGACGGCGAGGAGGTCTACGTGATCAACGCGCAGAACTGCGTGCACTGCAAGACCTGCGATATCAAGGACCCCAACCAGAACATCAACTGGGTGCCGCCGCAGGGTGGCGAAGGGCCGGTTTACGCCAATATGTGATGGTGATGCCGGCCTGCCGGCAACCTTCGTCTTGCCCGGGCTTGCCCCGGGCATCTGCAACCGATTGATTTCACGATACGTGGTTGGATCCTCGCGACAAGCGAAAGGATGACGTCGCGTGCGCGAGGCATCGAAAGTCTCGTCCCCCCTAGTATTTGTGGATTGCCCTTCGATTTCTTACATATAGGATGTTGGGGTGTTGTAGCTTTGCGTGGTCCATGGATTGTGGGTCAGGAATGCGGTAACGCCTTGAATGTGCATATGTTGCGTTTGGGCCGTCGCCCGGCGGCAGGAGTGATGGAATGTCCGGCTTTCAGAGGCTGAATATCGTGCGGAATACAAGGATCGTCGCCGGTCTGGCGGCAGGTATGGTAGTTGCCGTTTCGCTCAGTGGCAGCCCGCTGATGGCCGCCAGCTGCCGCGCCGACGCCATGGCCGGCATCGACTGGCGCGAATGCAACAAGCGTCTCCTGATGCTGGGCGGCAGCAACCTCGATTCGGCGATGCTTTACGGCACGGATTTCACCTATACGGATTTGCGCGGCTCCTCGCTGAAGGGCGCCAATCTTGAAAAGGCGAAACTCATCCGGACGGCTCTTGGAGAGGCGAACCTGCAGGGCGCCAACCTGACGAAGGTGGAAGCCTACCGCAGTGACTTTTCCGCCGCCGACGCCACCAGCGCAAAATTCATCAATGCGGAAATGCAGCGGACCAATTTCAACAAGGCCAAACTGGACGGCGCGGATTTTACCAAGGCTGAGCTCGGGCGTGCCGAGTTTCAAGATGCCAGCCTGTCCGGCTCGAAATTTTCGCTGACCAACCTGTCGCGTGCCAGCTTCCAGGGCGCAAAGCTCGGCGGCGCGGTGGATTTTGCCAACGCCTTCCTGCTGTTGACCCGCATAGAGGGGGTCGATCTTTCCGCCGCCACCGGCCTTGAGCAGAAACAGATCGACATCGCCTGCGGCGACGCCAAGACAAAACTGCCGAGCGGCCTGACGACGCCTGCCGCATGGCCATGCCCGGAAGATCCGGAAGACGATTGACCGGGAAGGGCGCGCTTTATCAGGCGCGCACCTCCCACTTCGTGTGACGTGTAGATCAAAAGCCCGAAAGCACGATCTTGCCCTTGGCCGTGTTGCTTTCAATCAAGGCGTGGGCCTTGATGAGGTTTGCGGCGTTGATCGTGCCGAAAACTTCGGTCAACGTCGTCTTGATCTTGCCGGCATCAACCAGTTCCGCAACGTGATTGAGCAGCTTGTGCTGTTCGATCATGTCGGGCGTCTGGAATACCGCGCGGGCAAACATCATTTCCCAATGGATTGAAACGCATTTGCGCTTGAACGCCATGGCGTCGAAACCGCCGGCCGGATCGTCGATCAGCGCAAAACGGCCCTGCGGCGCAATGGTCGCCACGCTGTCTGCGGCGTGAATGTCGCTATGGGTGGTCGAGAATACGAAGCCCGGTGCACCAAGTCCAAGCGCTTCCACCTGCGGGGCAATCGGCTTGCTGTGATCGACGACATGATGCGCGCCGAGGTCTTTGGCCCATTGCATCGTTTCCGGCCGCGAAGCCGTGGCAATGACGGTAAGATCGGTCAGTGCGCGCAGAAGCTGGATAGCAATCGAGCCGACGCCGCCGGCGCCACCGATCACCAGAACAGCATTTGCCGCACCCGGAACGGTCTCTGTCACCCGTAGCCGGTCGAACAGCGTCTCGTAGGCCGTGATCGCGGTCAGCGGCAGTGCCGCTGCTTCCTCGAAATTCAGCGACTTCGGTTTGGCGCCGACGATGCGCTCATCGACCAGATGGAATTCGCTGTTGGAGCCGGGGCGGTTGATGACACCAGCGTAAAACACCTCGTCGCCGGGCTTGAACAGCGATACCTTGTCGCCGACGGCTTTCACCACGCCCGCCGCATCGAAGCCCAGCACGCGGGCAGCACCGTTTTCCGGCGCCTGGTTGCGGCGAACCTTGGTGTCAACAGGATTGACCGAAACGGCCTTCACCTCCACCAGAATATCATGCCCCGTCGCCTCCGGCTGCGGCAGGTCGAGGTCGATAAGGGCATCCGTTGCGGTGATGGGCTGGCTCGTCTTGTAACCGATGGCGCGCATGAACAGTCTCCTTTGCTTGTTTGCGTGCCTCTTACTTGATACATATGAACATCGATCGCAAGAATGCACATTTTGTGATGATACATACAAAAAGGATACTGTGATGTCGCGACCGCGCGCCAAGCTTACCGGCAATTTTCCGGGCTGCCCGGTGGAGTCTGCCTTGAGTTTTCTCGACGGCAAATGGAAAGGCGTGATCCTCTATCACCTCATCAACGAGGGCACCCTGCGCTTCAACGAGTTGCGCCGCCACATCCCAAGCGTCACCCAGCGCATGCTCACCAAGCAGCTGCGGGAACTGGAAGAGGCGGGCCTGATTTCGCGCACCGTCTTCCCGGTGGTGCCGCCGCGCGTGGACTATGCGCTGACGCCACTTGGCGAAACCATGAAGCCTGTGATCTCGGCGCTGAAAAGCTGGGGCGACGCCCATGTTGTGTGCAAGAACGGCGCGAAATACACCCTTCATCCTGAGCCTGCGGAGAAAGCAGCCTGAAAAATAACGGGTAAAACCAAGCCCTCCGGCACTTCTTTTTCATGGTGCGATGCAACACGGATTTGCCCGGTTTGATGCATAATGCTGCGAATTCGATTCGCAGCAGGGACATCAAATCACATGAGCATCGGTTGGTTGGAGGCCGGATTTCTCGGCCTTTTGCAAGGACTTACGGAATTTCTTCCGGTTTCTTCAAGCGCGCATCTGAGGATAGCCGGGGAGTTTCTGCCCTCCGGTGCGGATCCGGGTGCCGCCTTCACGGCGATTACGCAGATCGGCACGGAAGCGGCGGTGCTGGTCTATTTCTGGTCCGATATCATGCGGATCGCCGCCGCCTGGCTCCGGCAGAACCTTCGCCTCGGACCCTATGACAAGTCCGATGCGCGGCTTGGCTGGCTGATCATCGTCGGCTCGGTGCCGATCGTGCTGCTCGGCCTGTTCTTCAAGGATGCCATCGAGCATTCGCTGCGCAATCTCTATATCACCGCCGTAATGCTGATTGTCTTCGGCATCATTCTCGGCGTCGCCGACAGGATCGGCAAGAAGCGCTACAAGCTGAACCAGCTGATCTGGCGTGATGGCATCCTGTTCGGTTTCGCGCAGGCCATGGCGCTCATCCCCGGCGTCTCGCGCTCGGGCGGCACCATCAGCGCCGGCCTGCTGTTAGGCTACACGCGCGAGGCGGCCGCACGATATTCCTTCCTGCTCGCCGTTCCCGCCGTCTTCGGTTCCGGTTTCTACCAGCTGTTCAAAAGCATCGGCGAGGAGAACCCTGTAGGCTGGGGCCAGACGGGGCTCGCAACCCTGATCGCCTTCGTCGTCGGTTACGCCGTGATCGTCGTCTTCCTCAAGCTGGTCTCCACCAAGAGCTACATGCCTTTCGTCTGGTACCGGGTGGTCATCGGCGTCATTCTTTTGGGACTTCTCGGAACGGGCGTTATCAGCGCCGGCGGTTGAGGGGTGCTTGCCCTGTCAAAAACTCTGCAAATGAAGAGGCCCGCTCTTTCGAGCGGGCCTTTTGTGTTTCAGAGCAGCGTGCCGCTGAGGATCACCAGCGCCACCGAGAAGTAGATGACGAGGCCGCTGACATCCACCAGCGTGGCGACGAACGGCGCAGATGCGCTGGCTGGATCCAGCCGCAGACGCTGCAGCAGGAATGGCAGCATGGAGCCGGCCAGCGAGCCGAAGGTGACGATGCCGACGAGTGCGGCAAAGACGGTGGCGCCCACCAGCAGCCAGTGGTCGCCATAATCATAAAAGCCTGCCTGCTGCCAGATGGTCAGACGCAGGAAGCCGATGGCGCCGAGAATGCAGCCGAGCGTCAGGCCCGTCGGGATTTCCCGCAGCAGCACCCGCCACCAGTCCGAAAGCTTCAGTTCGCCGAGCGCCAGCGCCCGGATGATGAGCGAGGTGGCCTGCGAACCGGAGTTGCCGCCTGATGACATGATGAGCGGAATGAACAGCGTCAGCACGACGGCTTTTTCCAGCTCGCCTTCAAAATGCTGCATGGCGCTTGCCGTCAGCATTTCACCCAGGAACAGGGCAGCCAGCCAGCCTGCGCGCTTGCGGATCATGTCCGGAAAACCCATTGCCATATAGGGCTTGCCGAGTGCTTCCATACCACCGAACTTGTGAGCGTCTTCCGTGGTGTCGGCGATCATGGTGTCGATCACGTCGTCGACCGTGACGATGCCGAGAATGTGCGAATGATCGTCAACGACGGGAAGCGCCAGAAGGTCGTGCTTGCGGATGAGCCGGGCAACATCCTCCTGCGACATCAAGGGGCTGGCACAGACGATGCCTTCCTTCGATGCGACGGAGAGAATGGAGGCGCCGGCCTCGCCGGTCAGCAGGCGACGCAGCGTCACGACGGTTGACAGCGTTCCGTCCTGCGCCAGAACATAGATGGCATAGACCGTTTCACGCGACCGCTCGACGACGCGGATGTGCGAAAGGGTCTGTTCCACCGTCCAGTTATCCGGCACGCTGACGAATTCCGTGGTCATGATCGAGCCGGCGGTGCGCGGCGGATAACCCATCAGATGTTTGATGGAGAGCGCGGTCGTGCGATCCAGCCGGGAAAACAGCTTTGCGCGCGGCTCTTCGTCCATTTCCGCCATGACGTCGGCAACGCGGTCGTCTGACATCAGGTTGACGAAGCGGGCGGCCTGGTCAAGCGGAATACCGGCAATGATGGCGGCTGCGTCATGCAGTTCCGGCCGGTCGAGAATGGCGACGGCCTTTGCCTGCGGCATGGCGAGCAGGGCGGCGACTGCCTCATGCGTATCGAGTGTGTTGAGGTGCTCGACGCGTTCTGCAATGGTGGTGGAACCGGCATTTCCGCTGCGGAGAAGACGTGCGGCCTTGCTGGCTCTCTGGGAGAGGGTGTGGAAGTTCATGATTGCTCACCTTTCCGTCGATTCGCCGATTACGACGAACGCGGTGGTGAGCCGACAGGTGCCGGATCAGTTCCCGTTCGCCGCTTTCGGCAAAGGCAATCGACTACTACTGTCGCTAGACATCAAATGATGCTCCGTTAAAATCCGCGCTGTGCCGGGTCACGGCCTGCGCGTAACGCCGTGTTGCGCCCGAAACCAAAAAGAGTCAAGCGAGCCGATCGTGAAATTTCCGTAAGGTTTATTGCAGGTGCCGGAACGGGTGTTCCGGCCGCTGAAAAACCGGCTTTCAGCCGGCTTTTGCGCGCCGTTCGACGGTGACGGACACAAGGAAAACGCCAAGCCCGAGAAGCGAAAGAACAGCGCCCACATAACCGGTGGAGGCATATCCATAGCCCATGGCGATGACCATGCCGCCAAGCCATGCGCCGAGCGCGTTGGCGATGTTGAAGGCGGAGTGGTTGGAGGCAGCCGCAAGCGTCTGCGCATCCGCTGCCACATCCATCAGCCGCGTCTGCACGGCGGGGCAGGCGGCAAAACCGCAGCCGATCAGGAAGACGCAGAGACACATCATGAACGGGTCATGCGCCGTCATGCCGAACACGGCCATGACCACCACGTTAAAAGCGAGCATGCCGCCGATCGTGCCGTTGAGCGAGATATCGGCCAGCCGCGAGCCGACCACATTGCCGACATTCATGCCGATGCCGAAGAGGGCGAGCACCATGGAGACGGTGGAAACCGGCATCATCGCGACATCGGTGGTGGTCTTGGCGATATAGCTGAAAACCGAGAACATGCCGCCGAAACCGACCGATGCGATGGCGAGCGTCAGCCACACCTGCACGCGGCGGAAAGCCCCGAGTTCACGCCAAACGCTGGCACCTTCCTCTACCCTGTCGCGCGGCTGGAATAGCCACAGCAGGGCGACGGTCAACAGCCCGATGCCGCCGACCAGCATGAAGGCCGCGCGCCAGGAAAGCATCTGCCCGAAGAAAGTGGCAAGCGGCGTTCCAAGCAGCGTGGCGATGGTGAGGCCAAGCATGACGCGGCCAACGGCGCGGGCACGTTTGTGGATTGGCGCCATGGAGGCGGCCACCAGCGCTGCAACGCCGAAATAGGCGCCGTGCGGCAGGCCGGTGATGAAGCGCAGCACGGTGAAGCTCAGGAAATCGGGTGCGACGGCGCTTAAGATATTGCCGAGTGCGAAAAGTCCCATGAGGCCGAGAAGCAGGGTGCGCCGCGTCATGCGCGCAGCCAGCACCGCGATGATGGGCGCGCCGATGACGACACCCAGCGCATAGGCCGTGATGACGTAACCTGCCTGGGGCACAGTGACGCCATAGGTCGTTGCGACGTCAGGCAGCAGGCCCATGATGGCGAATTCGCCGGTGCCGATGCCGAAACCGCCGGCGGCAAGCGCCAGTTCGATGAGTGCGACGGCAAACGGCGTCAGTGCCACGGCAGGCCTTGCCGCAACAACGGTTTCACTCTCCGCCTCGAGGCGGGCTTCCGACAAATTCGAATGGCTCATTGCGACCTGAAAAGGGGGAGGACCCCACAGAAAAAAGGGCAAGACCGTATGGGAACGGCCTGCCCTGACTGGAGATGCGCGGTCATGAAAATGACCTTAAGTGATATCTAACATGAAATGATGCATTGCGGTAGAGCGATTCTCGGCAAAAGAGCATCTTCACGCGATGGTGTTTGGAACCCTATATAACCCCAAGCATTTACGCGCGGCTGCCTCACAGGATCAGGTTGGAAATATGAAGCTCATTGCAATTTTCAATCGTGACGGCGGCACCTTCCGCACCACGGATATGGATGCCTACTGCGACCACGCCCGCGAGGTCTTTTCCCGCGCCGGCCACACAATCGACTGCCGCGTGGTCTCCGGCAAGGAAGTTGTCGAGGAGATGGAACGCGCCGCCGATGAGCCTGATATCGAAGGCATCATTGCCGGCGGTGGTGATGGAACGATTTCGGCCGCTGCCGGTATCGCCTGGAAACACGGCATCGCGCTCGGTATCGTACCGGCCGGCACCATGAACCTGTTCGCCCGCTCGCTGAAGCTGCCGCTCGATATCCGCCAGGTCCTGGAGACACTGGCGAATGGCGAGATCGCCAATGTCGATATCGCCAGCGCCAACGGCCGTCTTTTCGTCCACCAGTTTTCCGCAGGCCTGCATTCGCGCATGGTGCGCTATCGCAACAACCTCGCCTTCGCCTCCCGCCTTGGCAAGATCAAGGCAAGCGTCCGCGCCGCCATCAGCGTCATTCTCAATCCGCCGGTCTTCGAGGTGGAATATACGGTCAATGGCAAGACGCAGCGCCGCAAGGTGTCAGCAATTTCCGTCTCCAACAATGAATTCGGGCAGAATTCGCTTCTGGTCGCGGATAATGTCTCGGGCGGCCACCTCGGCTTCTATCTCACCGATCCCCTGCGCCCCTCGGGCGTCGCAAGGCTCGCTTTCGACATCCTGCGCGGCAAGCTGAAGGAAAACGCTGCTGTAACGGCCACGACCGTCACGGGTGTGGAACTTCATTTCCCCAAGAAGCGCCATGACGTGCGCTGCGTCATCGATGGCGAATTGCTGCCGATGGAGCGCGACGTGGCACTTGAAGTCCATGCCGGCGAATTGAAGGTGCTGGTGGGGCGAGGGGTCTTGGCGTAGCGCACCACCTCCATAACGGTGCAATCGAACCTGCTTAAAGGTAGCGGCGCATTTCTTCTCCCCGGCGGGGGAGAAGAAACAAGCGGCAAGGCCGACTCATCGTCTCGATCCCCCAAAAAACGCCAGTCTTGCCAAATCGAAGCCGCCCGGCCATGTTCGGTCGGGTGCGGCTCCGGAAGGCGCCGTCGTCTTTGCGGGAGTGCGATCTGTCATGAATGAAGTCTCCAAGCCGGTGTCCAACCTTGCCGCCATCGACGCCGCTCATCACCTTCACCCCTTTTCCGATATGGGTAAGCTGAACGCGAGCGGCACCCGCATCATCGAGCGTGCAGAAGGCGTCTTCATCTATGACAGCACCGGCAAGAAGTATCTCGACGCCTTTGCCGGACTATGGTGCGTCAATATCGGTTACGGACGCCGCGAGATCGCCGATGTCGTGCAGCGCCAGATGAACGAACTGCCCTATTACAACGCCTTTTTCGGCACTACGACACCATCAGCCACACTTCTGGCTCAGAAGATCGCTTCCCGTGCCGGGCCGAAGATGAACCATGTGTTCTTCACCAATTCCGGTTCGGAAGCCACCGACACCTGGTTCCGCATGGCGCGGGTCTACTGGAAGGCGCTCGGCCATCCGACGAAGACCAAGGTAATCGCTCGCCGCAACGGCTATCACGGCTCTACGGTCGCCGGCGCTTCGCTCGGCGGCATGAAGTGGATGCACGAGCAGGGCAATCTGCCGATCGAGGGTATCGCCCATATCGGCCAACCCTATTGGTATGCGGAAGGCGGCGATCTCTCACCCGCGGAATTCGGCCTGAAGGTGGCCCGCGAACTGGAAGCGAAGATAGACGAGCTCGGTGAAGAGAATGTCGCGGCTTTCGTGGCGGAACCCATTCAGGGCGCCGGTGGGGTCATTGTGCCACCGGAAACCTACTGGCCGGAAATCGCCCGCATCTGCAAGGCGCGCAACATTCTGCTGGTGTCCGACGAGGTGATCTGCGGTTTCGGCCGCCTCGGTTCCTGGTTCGGCTACCAGCATTTCGGCGTGGAGCCGGACCTCGCGCCCGTCGCCAAGGGCCTGTCATCCGGTTATCTGCCGATTGGCGGGGTCATTGTGTCTGACCGGGTGGCGGAGGTGATGTTGTCCGAGGTCGGTGATTTCAACCATGGCTTCACCTATTCCGGCCACCCCGTCTGCGCCGCTGCTGCTCTGGAAAATATTCGTATCATCGAGGATGAGGGGCTGGTGGAACGGGTGCGGGATGATATCGGCCCTTATTTTTCGCAAGGCTGGAAAAGCCTCACCGACCACGAGTTGGTGGGTGAGGCAGTGAATGTCGGCCTCATGGGTGGCCTGCAGCTTGCGGCCGACAAGGCGACCCGCAGGCGTTTTGCCAAGCCGGATGACATCGGCACCGCCGTGCGCAACCATTGCCTGGCAAACGGCCTCGTCATGCGTGCCACCGGCGACCGCATGCTGGCCTCACCGGCGCTGACGATCAGCCGCTCGGAGGTGGACCAGATCATCGAGACTCTGCGCAAGGGGCTCGATCACCTGCGCGATACACCAGAGCATTTCCAATAAAAGCGCGTAGTTGTTTTACGTGCGGGAAATGCGACAAAAAACTCTAAGGGAGAAATGAAATGGCAGGACAGGAACATCACTATGCCGTTCAGGTGAAGTGGACCGGCAATCGCGGCAAGGGTACCTCGGGCTACCGTGACTATGAACGCGACTACACGATTTCCACGTCCGGAAAAGCGGATATCGCCGGCTCTTCAGATCCCGCCTTTCGCGGCGATGCCTCCCGCTGGAACCCGGAAGACCTGCTGGTTGCCTCGCTCTCGGCCTGCCACAAGCTATGGTACCTGCATTTCTGCTCCGTCAACGGCATCATCGTTGAAGACTATGTCGACAATGCCGACGGCACGCTGGTTATGGAAAAGGATGGAGCGGGGCAATTCAGCGAGGTGGTGTTGAAACCGGTCATCACCATCTCGAAGGGTGATCTTGCGCGGGCTGATGAGCTGCACCACGATGCCCACGACAAATGCTTCATCGCCCGGTCGGTGAATTTTCCCGTGCGTGTGGAGGGGACAGTGAAGGTGGTTTGAAAGATCAGGCCAGTCGCAGACCGAGATGATCGGCCATAGGCTGAAAGTCTCGGTCGTTGTGAAGTCGTTCGCATCCGTTCTCGATACAGTAAGTAGCGACGATGATCGTGTCCCAATCCGTTTCCGCGTCCCAGTCTGTCCACATCTCATCTGGATCGCCTTCCCAGCCCATACCCTCCAATGTATCAAGCGCACGCATTTGACGATGAATGCGCACGAGATCCCGCAGCGCCTTTTTCACTGTCGCCTTTTCGGTAGAGAGACCGGTAATTTTCCATCGCCTCGGCGATCAAATCATCATCGAGTTCAATGTTGGTGCGCATGGGAAAACCCTTGGTGTATCGATTTTCGAAACAATACACCAAGGCGCTTTTAGCGATATCTGTTTTTACTGGAACGCCGTCTCGTAGAAGCTTCTGAGCTTGCGCGAATGCAGCGTTTCCGTTGGCATGGCGGCGAGTTTCTGCACGGCGCGGATGCCGATCTGCAGATGCTGGGCAACCTGCGTGCGGTAGAACTCCGTCGCCATGCCCGGCAGCTTCAATTCGCCGTGCAGCGGCTTGTCGGAGACGCAGAGGAGGGTGCCGTAGGGCACGCGGAACCGGAAGCCGTTGGCCGCGATGGTGGCCGATTCCATGTCGAGTGCGATGGCGCGCGATTGCGACAGGCGCTTGACCGGGCCCGCTTGGTCGCGAAGCTCCCAGTTGCGGTTGTCGATCGTGGCGACGGTGCCGGTGCGCATGATGCGCTTCAGCTCGAAGCCCTCGTAACCGGTGACTTCCGCAACCGCACCTTCCAGCGCCAGCTGCACTTCCGCCAGAGCCGGGATCGGCACCCAGACCGGCAGGTCGTCGTCCAGAACGTGGTCCTCACGCACATAGGCGTGTGCCAGCACATAATCGCCAAGGCGCTGGCTGTTGCGCAGGCCGGCGCAATGGCCAACCATCAGCCAGGCATGCGGGCGCAGCACGGCGATATGGTCGGTGATCGTCTTGGCGTTGGAAGGGCCGACACCGATATTGACCAGCGTAATGCCGGCATGGCCCTTTTTCTTCAAGTGATAGGCTGGCATCTGCGGCAGGCGGCCAAGCACCGCATCCGTATCCGGCCTGTCGGAACCGGCGGGGGTGATGATGTTGCCCGGCTCCACGAAGGCCGTGTAACCTTCGCCACCATTCTTCATCAACTGCCGCGCCCATGCGGCGAATTCGTCGATATAGAACTGGTAGTTGGTGAACAGCACGAAGTTCTGGAAATGGCTGGCGCTCGTTGCCGTATAATGGCTGAGGCGGGCCAGCGAATAATCGATACGCTGTGCGGTGAACGGCGCAAGCGGCGCGGGTTCGCCGGGCACCTGATCATATTCGCCATTGGCGATGAGATCGTCGGTGTTGTTGAGATCGGGGGTGTCGAAAAGATCGCGCAACGGCACGTCGGACAGCGAGGATGCCGCCGCCGCCTCGACATAAGCGCCTTCGCCAAAGGCGAAATGCAGCGGAATGGGCGTGGCCGATTCGGCAACCGTCACCGGAACGCCGTGGTTCTTGATCAGAAGCCCCAGCTGCTCTTTCAGGTAGTGGCGGAAAAGCTCCGGCCGGGTGATCGTCGTCGTGTAGACGCCGGGGGAGGTGACATGGCCATAGGAAAGGCGCGAATCGACATGACCGAAAGTGGATGTCTCGAGGCTGACCTGCGGATAACAGGCGCGGTAGCGGCCGGTAATCGGCGCACCCTTGGCAAGTTCGGTGAAGGAGTTGATGAGGAACGCCGTATTGCGTTCGTAAAGCGCGGTCAAAGCCTCGACAGCTTCTTTCGGGTCCGTGAACGTCTGCGGCGCGAAAGGCTCGGGGCTGATGAAGGAGAAGGGCGGAATCGTTCGTTTTGCTATTGTCATGGCCCATTATAGGAGGCCTATTTCGACAGGCAAGCGACAGAAATACGAAGAAACTGAAAAGAAACGGAAAAATGGCTGCGGCAAAGGGCAGGCGGTGAAATCTCAGCCGAGCGCGCCGCGTTGCAGGCTCATCAGCAGCACGAAACCCGCGCCTTTGGATGCCGGGCGGGGATCTGTCTTGTAAACTGCAAGTCCCGCCACCGGGCCTAGAAAGATCGATGCCATCAGCACCAGTCTCAGTGCGGAAAACAGGCCGTTGGAAAAGCTCGTCGTCATCGGCCGGTCCTCACAGCACGACGGGGCAATTGGCGGCGGGTGCCGGGCTGTGCTGGCAGGCAAGCGCCGCACCCGCATTCACCCGCTGAAAGCTGCGGTTGGGATTAACGACGAGCGAGGCGAAGGACATGGCGAAGATCGCCATGAGAAACGCGAAGATTGCCAGCCGGCTGATCAACTTTGTCATGTCCATTCCCCTTTATTGGAGTTCATGGACAGAGTTTTGCCACACTCGGACTGAACGGACCCTGAGACCCCGGTTCATATGGTGTTCAGGGAGATTAACGGGATACTTCCAGTGTGAATTAGGGCGGTGGCTGGCTTCAGCGGCCTCAAATCGCCTGCTTTTGGATCACGCCGGAGAGGCTACCGCACGGGCTGTAAGTTCGTTGACGAGGCCATCGAATGCTTGGGGATTGGCGATGTCGACGATCGGGACGTGATGGTGTCGCGCGGATGCCAGCATTTCGGTATTTTCGCGCAAGGACCGCTCAATGAAGGCGTCCATGATCCGGCGCTGGCCCGCCGTCGCATCTTTATATCCTGCATGCGCGCGCATTCTGTCGGAGAGAAAGTCATTCTGTGAGTGAAGAAAGACCCCGGCAACCGTGCTGCCCAGCAGGGGCGCTATAAATTCCGGCCGCAAGGCCGCGCCCTCGAAGATGACGATATTGCCAGTGCCTGTCTTGCTGTCGATCAGCCCGCGCACAAGCGGCCAGATATTCTGGTGATGCACCTTCAGAAACCAATAGATCGTTTCTGCCGACAGCTGCCTGTAATATTCCTCCACAGGCGCGGGTATGCCCGGCCATGGCCTCCCGGGGTGGCGTGCCAGGCTGTCGGTTGAAATTGCCTCGCAGTGGAGTTTTTCGCTCAACAGGCCGGCTAGGGTGCTTTTGCCGACATGGGACGTACCCGAAATCAGGATTATGGAAAGGGTGGCAGGCATGCGTCGCTCTTAAGAGTGTTCGTTCGGGCCGCGACGATACATCAACGGATATATGCGTTACACACGACGTCCGTCTGCGACGACGGACAGGCTGTTACAAGCCTGTCCGCCGCATCTTATCTCACAACCGCGTCCAGGTCTGGGATTTGCACAGGATTTTCAGCACGCAGCCCTTCATGCTCAGCGAATTGCCGGAAACGGTGCCGGAGCCGCTATAGGTCTTGTCATTGGCGGGATCGGTAATATCGCCCGAATAGCTGTTTCCCTTGCCGGAAAGCTTGCCGATCTGTTTTCCCGCATGTTTGCCTGTCTTCAGCGTCACGCAGAAAGCTGCGCCGCAGGGGCCGATTACGGCTGTCTCGCCGCTCGCCGTCTTCCAGTTGCCTTCAATGGGCTCAGCAGCAAAAGCAAGGTTGCTGCCGATCAGCAGGCCTGCGGCAATCATCATCACACGCTTCATAAAAACTCCTCCGTCCATGTCGCGCTTTCTTTGCCCGTTTCGTCCTCCGCACGGGCATGCGGATAGTATTTGACGTTCACGTAAAAGGAAACAGAAAATTCCAGCTGCGAGACGGCATTTGCGTCGGTCAGGAGAGTGGGAGAGGGGCAATTCGAAAAACCGTTGTTTGGATCGTGGTGAATGAAGGGTTGAAATCCAATTCTAAAGTTTTCGTAAAATTCGCTCGAAAGTCCTTAATTTCCGCACCTCGTGATATTTAACAAAAACCCAATTTTACCAATCGTTTGCAGTTTGTTTGCGGCCCATTAATCATGCCTTTTAAGCGCCCGTTGAAAGCCTCATGACATATTGGGGTCATCAGAAGCGCAGGGAAAACCTGCCGGCCGGAAGAACAAAAAAGCCGCAAAAGACGGCAGTTCCAAAGGTTAGCCTCGACAAGAAGGCACTTGATGAAACAGGCGAGAAGACAGGGATTAAAACGATGGCACGCTTTGAAATTCGCGATATCGAAATGGCAGTTGCCGGTGGCGAAACCCGCGCCGACACCCTTTGCAATCTCGGCCTGGTCTATGCGACCGGCCGGGGATGCAAGGTGGATCTGGTTGCGGCCCACAAATGGCTCAACATCGCCGCGATCCGCGGATCGGAAAGAGCCGCTTCGCTGCGAGCAGATCTTGCCCGCAACATGACCAAGGCGGAACTGGCCGAAGCGCTGCGTGCCGCACGCGACTGGATGACGATGCACTGACGCACCTTATCCGCGACAGAATTTCCGGTCCGGTTCCCTCCAGTCCCGATGACCGGTACAAACGAAAGTAAACCCGAAGGGGAATGCGGCGAGGGCTTTGAAACGAGCTTTTGCGCTGACACATCAAACCGCGACCGGCAGGAACAAGGCCGGCGCGGTTTTCTTATGTCTGGCGATGTCGGTTGATGGAAAACGATTCGCGAACAGTGGTTTGTCAGAGGATGTTGAATCGATGCACGCAATGGTCGATCGCACCATATGCCGCCTGGCTCGCCATCCTCATCCCTTTGCCTGCCACGGGGATCCAGCCGGCACACGTCCGTGTGGCGAAAGACTCCTCTCAGCCCAAGGACTTGGGCTGGCTCGATTCCTCGTGACAAGAAAAGGAATGAGGAGAAGGCACGCGAAACCTCAACCCAGCGCCTTGATGACCTTCGGCAATGCCTGTTCAAAAAGATCAAGCTTGTCATCAGGTCCCACACTCACACGAATGCAGCGGTTGAGCGGCGCCACGCCCGGCATGCGGATGAACACGCCATGTTCCATCAAGCCGTCGACGATGCCGCGGGCGTAAGCGCCGTCGCGCTGGCAATCGATGGTGACGAAATTGGTTGCCGACGGCAGGGGCGAGAGGCCGTTACTGCGGGCAATCGCGGAAATGCGATCTCGAGCCACCGCAATTTTTCCAACGACGTCATGCAGATAGGTCTGATCCTTCAGCGCCGCCAATGCGCCGGCGACCGAAACGCGTGCCATGCCGAAATGATTGCGGATCTTGTCGAAGGCTTCGACATTGCCGAGCGTGCCGATGGCATACCCCACGCGGGCGCCGGCAAGTCCGTAGGCTTTCGAGAAAGTCCGCATGCGCAGGATGTTCGGCTGGCCGATAAGGGCGTCGATGCTTGGCACTGCGCTGGCAGGTGCGGTCTCGCAATAGGCCTCGTCCAGAATGAGCAGGCAGGTTTCCGGCAGCGCACGGGCAAAGGCCACGACCTCGCTTGCCTCCCACCAGCTTCCCATCGGATTATCGGGATTGGCGAAATAGACCAGCGGTGCATTTTCCCGGATGACGAGATCGAGAAGCCCGTCGAGGTTCTCGTGATCGTCGACATATGGCGTGGTCACGAGTTTACCGCCAAAGCCGTTCACATGGTAGTTGAAGGTAGGGTAACCGCCGAGCGAGGTGACCACCGGCGTTCCCGGCTCAACGATTAGCCTGACGATCTCACCCAGCAAACCATCGACACCGCCGCCAATGGCGATATTGCCACGCGAAACGCCGTGGTGGATGGCGAGTGCTTCCTTCAGTTCGAAATTTTCCGGATCGCTATACATCCAGGTCTCGGCCGCCGCATGCCGCATGGCCATAAGCACGGATGGGGCAGGACCGAACCCGCTTTCATTAGCGCCTATCCGCGCTTCCACCTTCAGGCCGCGGCCCCGCTCGATGGCTTCCGGGCCGACGAAGGGAACGGTTGAAGGAAGAGAGACGGCAAGCGGCGTAAGACGTGAGAAAGCGGACATTGGCTGAGATTTCCAGTACCTGTTTGAAAACCCGGCACACAATAGGTGCAAAAAAACCGGACGCAAGTCGCGCCCGGTTAACGGATGCCTGTTTTGGAACAGTTTTTTCCACCGTCGCGCCGTGAGAGAAAAACTCGGCCGCTAATCGGTCGATGCGGCTCAGACGCTGGTCTCGAAACTCAGCCTGCGCACATGGTGCAGGAATTCCGCGTCGATCAACATGTTGAATCCGATGGTGACATTTTCCTCTTCCCTGCGGATCAGGTTGCAGCCGATCTCATCGCGAATGCCGAGAATTTCCAGATAGAAATTGGTGGGCATCTCCAGATGCGGGCTGACCTCGATCTCTGCGCCATAAAGCGAGATGCTGCGCACCAGGCAGCGCATGGTATCCTTGGCGCTGAGGTGATGCCCGATGAAGGTGATCTTTCCGGGCCGGTCGATCTGAAACTTCTCGTATTGCTCGTCCTGCGGGACGCTTTGACGGTGATCAATATGTAAAGCCATGACAACCTCCCGGATTGCCTTTTCCTGATGCCGATTTTAACGCGGCTTCCTTGCCAGTGCGTGAAGGAAATCCGCGCAATTGTCTGTTGTGCGTCTCGACATGGGCCAGACCGCCTGTCGGAAGCCAATGTTTCCCTTGAGGAAATGCATCCGGCTCCTTCCGGTCGCAAGGGTGTCGCAGTCTGGGGTGATAATGTGTCATGCTTGCACCGGGCTGGTGGCGCTGTACGGTTGACGCGGGCCGTACTTGGCGTTACGCCTGATCCCGCAATATGGCTTCGCAGGGTGCGGCAAATCTGCCCATTGGCGATTGTTCTGGGAGTGAAATGTGGCGGGAAGGCTGGTAATCGTCGGGGCGGGGCAGGCCGCTTTCGCGCTGGCGGCAAAGCTCAGGGCGCTGAAGGACGAGCGCTCCATCACCATCATCGGCTCGGAGGATGCCTATCCTTATCAACGGCCGCCACTGTCGAAAAAATACCTTTTAGGCGAGATGAGCTTCGACCGGCTGATGTTTCGGCCTGAGGAGTGGTACGCGGAAAACAATGTCGATATCCGGCTCTCCACCTTCGTGGAGGAGATAGACCGCGCTGCCAAATCCATTCGCATGCAGGATGGCAGCACGCTTTCCTACGACAAGCTGGTACTGGCGACCGGTGCTGCACCCCGCGAGCTGCCCGCCAGCATCGGCGGCGATCTTGAAGGGGTTCTGACCGTTCGCGACAAGCGCGATGCTGACCGGCTGTTTGAGGAAATGAAACCCGGCCGCAGGCTGCTGGTTATCGGTGGTGGTTATATCGGTCTGGAAGCGGCAGCCGTCGCCCGCAAGCTCGGTCTCGAGGTCACGCTGATCGAAATGGCCGACCGCATTCTCCAGCGCGTGGCGGCAAAGGAAACCGCCGATATCATGCGCAGCATCCATCAGGAGCACGGCGTCTCCATCCGCGAAAAGACCGGCCTCGTGCGGCTCGTCGGCATGGATGGCCGGGTGGCCGCTGCCGAGCTTTCCGATGGTTCGGTGCTTGACGTGGATTTCGTCATCGTCGGCATTGGCGTAACCCCGAACGATCGCCTTGCCCGCGAATCGGGCCTCGATGTCGGCAATGGCATCGTGGTGGATGAACACACCCGCAGCTCGGACAAGGATATCCACGCGGTGGGCGATTGCGCGTTGCTGCCGTGGCGGGGCCAGCTTGTGCGTCTCGAATCAGTCCAGAACGCGGTTGATCAGGCCGAGGCCGCCGCGCATGTACTGGCAGGCGCTGAAGTCGCCTATGATGCCAAACCCTGGTTCTGGTCGGATCAATACGAGGTAAAGCTGCAGATCGCCGGCTTCAACCTCGGTTATGACGAGACGGTGCTGCGGCCCGGCGCGCGTGAAGGCAGCTGGTCAGTCTGGTATTTCCGCGACGGGCGATTCGTGGCGGTTGATGCCGTCAACGATGCCAAGGCCTATGTTTCCGGCAAAAAACTGCTCGATACCGGCGCTGAGCCGGATCGCGCCATCCTGGCGGACCCGTCCGCCGATCTGAAATTACTGCTTTCCTGAGGACATCATGCCCGCTCCCGAAAATCGTTTCAAAACAGCCATCCACGCCGGTAGGCCGCAAATCGGCCTCTGGCTCGATATGGGTGAGGCCATCACGGCGGAAATTGCCGGAACAGCGGGTTTCGACTGGCTGGTCATCGATGGTGAGCACGGCCCGAACGATCTTCGCAGCATCATCGACCAATTGCGCGCTCTCGCCACATCGCCCGCCGAACCGGTGGTGCGTGTGCCCGTTGGCGAAAGCTGGATGATCAAGCAGCTGCTGGACGCAGGCGCCCGCACGCTTCTGGTGCCCATGGTCGATTCGGCGGCGCAGGCTGAAGCTTTGGTCAGCGCGATGCACTATCCGCCGCGCGGCATTCGCGGCATGGGGGCGGCGGTTGCCCGCGCCTCAGCCTTCAACACCATAGCCGATTATGCCGACAGTGCGTCCGACAGCGTGTGCCTGCTGGTGCAGGCGGAAACGCGCGCCGCTATCAATGATCTCGACAATATTCTTGCGGTGGAAGGCGTGGACGGCATCTTCATCGGCCCGGCCGATCTTGCTGCGGATATGGGCTATCTCGGCAGGCTCGACGAGCCGGAAGTGCAGGCCGTAATCGAGGCAGCGATCGTCAAGATCGTCGCGGCCGGCAAAGCTGCTGGCATTCTCACCTTCAACGAGACCTTCAATCGCCGTTATCTGGAACTCGGCGCATCTTTCGTGGCTGTTGGCGCCGATGTCACGGAGTTTTCCAATACACTGCGTGCGCTATCCAGCCGCTACAAGGGCGGGGCAGCGCCTGCGCCATCCAAATCCGGATATTGAGTCTTAGTCATCGTTGCTGGCGTTCAGCTTTTCCGGCGGAATGCCTTCTTCGCCGGAAGCGAGATAACCGTTATTGATGAGTGCCGCGCGGACGATGCGCTGTATAGCCTCATCCCTGTCAATGCCGTGATCTCTCGCGAAATCCGACAATGCTTCTTCAAGATCGCTGCTGAACACCATTTCCGCCCCCTGTTCGTCAATTCTCTGAAATAAATGCAAACAGGCAAGGCGGAACGTATCCCGCCTTGCCTGAATTCTAGCCTCTAGTACGGCAATCAGCGCCAGCGATAAAGGCTGCTGTTCGAAGAACTCTGCTGCGTACCAGCGCCGACCGCATAACCGATCGCAAAGCCGAGTGCGCCGACGATCGTCAGCAGTGAGGTTGCAGTGCCGGGGTTTTCCTTGACTGCTTCCACAACGTTCTGGCCCTGTGCGCGCACATTGCTTGCCGCCTTGCGAACGCGGCCACGAGCCTCATCCAGAAATTCGGATGCATCTTCACCAACGACTTCCGCACGAGCGGAAACGGACTTGGAGAGAGACGAAATCTGCGAACGCAACTCCGCAATCTGGTTTTCGATCGTATCTTCGACAACATTCAGTTTGGTCTGAGCCATTAGAACACCTCTTTTTGTTACCGAAGCCAGAACGTGCTGGAAGAGAAGAGGTTCCCCAATGGCCCGCAAAGTTTCGCTGGCGGGTGTTCGGCCAACAGGTTTTTCGGCTTCTTGGCGAAAAACCCTTGCATTCATTTTTTTAAAGCAATAATCAGGCCGCACCGGAGAGGTGGCCGAGTGGTCGAAGGCGCTCCCCTGCTAAGGGAGTATACGTCAAAAGCGTATCGTGGGTTCGAATCCCATCCTCTCCGCCACAATTGTGTGTTAAGCACTTGATTATTCTTATTTTTTCCATTTATTCAGCTCGTCGCCCTAATGGGCGTCCTAATCGCTGAACGCTGTGGAGAACCCGCGTTTTCCGCCTTTTCGCACAAGGAAAGAGCTCTGTCGGGTATTTTTCTGCAAGGCTCAAAAGAGATTCGCGGCGACTCACAGAGCAGTTGAATGCCAGTGAGTGCGGTTCCGCTGCTAAATTATCCACAATGTATTAGCCTCAGCGTGCACGACCACTTTCCCTGTGACCGATTTCATGTCCTAGTCGCTCAGACGAACAGGAAGAATCGCATGGACACTAGCGAACTCGAAGAAGAAGCGAAAATCGCCGCTATTGCTAAAGAGTGGGGCGTTGATGCTGGATTGCTCGAGGAGCTTGCGGGCCAGTGGGAAATTCACGACACGACCTCAAGTGATGGTGCGACGATAGCTCATTATGTCGAGTTTGACCGTGGCGTTAAGCGCGAAATTCTCGATGCTCTGGGAGTTCCTGCAGGTCAGTATTCGCGTGAGCTTTCAACACACTTTGGTGAGGTCAATGATCGAGCCGTCCCATCGGTGGCCGACGAGAACGAAAAATTATCTAGAAAAATAGATGACTTTCTGAAGCAAGGTGAGAACGTAGACTGGATGTTGGCGTGGGTAGTCGCCCATGTGGAGATCTATGGTCTTGAGTTTGGTGCCACAGTGAATGTTGGGGGGGCAACAATTACTGGCACAGTTATTAGCGGGCGTAAATATTTTGAACGACTTCGAGCCTCGTTAGAGCGTGCGGAAACAACGAACGCTCATTTGACAGGGTTCATACCAAGCAGCCTAACCCAGTGGATAGGCCTGTACCCAGAGCCAGGCGATGATGTTGACATTTACGACATCAAACCAAATTACCTCCATTTGGATAACGCCCGATACTTGTTTGGAAACTCTCCTCTGGTTCCAAGCAACGGAATTCTCTGGCGGGGAAAAATCCGGGAAGTTGACGGATTTTCACTTGGTCAAATGCACTCCTCATCCAATTGACGACTAGCATAGAAGAGTATCTACCGTGGTCAAAAAGAGGTTTGAATTACCAGAGCTTGGTGCGTTTCAGTCCATAAAACTTGGAAAAGGCGTTCTAGGTAAGACGGCACCTCTGGTGGCCGGGATCCTTGTTCTCGCTTTGGGTACGATCGTCGTTCTACGTAATTCTGATCCTATCGTAGTTTTGGGTGTATATGGCTCCGCTTTAGTCATAGTGGTGGGATTCGTCGCTTGCGCGTTCTGGTACGGACAGAAGCACCCCGCTGAGGCGCTGCTTGAAGGAGGCGAGTTGGTGCGATACCGCGAGATAGAAATCGCGGTTGATGATGCGAAATACCTGGAGTTATCCGCGGAAGACCTGGATAAGACGCCTACAAAAACTGCGGAGATTGTAATCGCCGATAAAATGCGTGAGGCTCGTCGTAATCCCCGTACACCAAAGTAATCATAAGCCGCGCCAGCACGCCCTCAAAACTAATGTAGAACAAGTTTAGAGTCTTGTTTCACAAACCAGACCCGCCAGCCGGTTCCTTCATAGCTGCCAGCCGTCCAAAGCGGGTTAAGGATCTCGGCGGCCTTCATCGCCTCTTGAAAGCTGTCGACATGCTTGACGATAATGTCGATCAACTTGCTGATGGTCATGTCGCGCTCGACGGCGAAATCCTCGGATTCAAATCCGGCGTGAATGATTGTGTCCATGCCGTGATGCTCATCAATCGCCAAGCTGGCGTCAACCTGCAGATCTGCAGTGCGACTATACGTTGAGTATTGACTCGAGCGCGACCTATGGCAGATTCATTTTTGCTTAACTAATGGGGTAAAGCTCAAATGGCGAATAATCTGCATATTTCCTACGACTTGAATAATCCCGGACAGAACTACGAAAAAGTCATTGAGGCAATTAAAGGCCTTGGAGACTGGGCCAAAGTTCACAAATCTTTTTGGTATGTGAATTCTAATCTCACGGCCGCGCAAGCGCGCGACCGGGTTTGGGCCGCGATGGACAAAAATGACACTGTTTACGTTGTGGACGCCACGAACAATATAGCAGCTTGGAACAACCTGTCAGATGAAGTCAGCGACTTCATTAAAGATAAATGGCACAAGTAGCGCGGCTAGGGAAACTGGGAACATGACGATAGACAAACGCAAGGTGACAAAGGTCCGTCAAGATAAAGACGGAGACATAACTCACGTTTTGATCGATGGGAATACGCGCATGACGCCGCTAGATCAGGCCGTTAAGATTGCGGAGCGAGGCGGCCTTAAGGACGTCCACGCTGTGCAGGGAGAGCACAAGAAATTTCTCCGCAGCGATCCCAACGGTAAAGAGACGGACAATCTCGACAATCTTCCAAAAGCATAGTCGAGATGAGAGTCACGCCGCCTGCCTGAACCACCCGTCAAACGCGGCGGCTGTTAGCGGCAATAAGAGCAATATGACATCCGCCGACCGCTCATCGAGCAAGCCGAGATCCTCACAGCTGAAGTTCGAAAGAGGCTGCGCTTTCTTTCTGTGATAATGAGCGCGTGCGTTACATTTCCCGCTGCAGTATTTCGCGTATGGCATGGCTGAGAGAAACTCCGTGCTGCATCCCGGCGCCCGGCAGGTATGCTCGAACTGCTTCCTTTTCCCTATCGCGCTGGCACAGGCGATAGAGCAACACTGGACATCTTTCTGCGAGGGCAGAAACTCTTTCCCGCACGCCTCATTCGCGCAACGTCGTACCATGCGGGTCCGCATCGAGTCGCTTCTACATTGTTTCGAGCAGTACCGGTTTTCACGCGACTCAGCCCACACGCGGAATTCCTTGCCGCAGGATGGCAGTGCACAGGTTCGTGGCGTTGTCCTCGTCTTGGCGATGATCTTCCAGGCGTCACGGCCGTAGACATCATCGTGCACAGGCTTGTCGAAAGCCTCGTCTTGCAACGCAAGCTTAGCGCAGCGCACTGAACAATAACGATGTGGTTTCTGATCCTCGCCGATAGCATTGCCACAGCGCGCGCAAGCCTCCCGGCCCATGGCATAGTGAGCTTGGCCTTCTGCCCACGACGGTCGCGCTCCCTGTCCGAGTTTCTGGAACGCGGCTGTGATCAGGCCGGCGGACTCGTGATCGGCGTCCGCCCACCCGTGACCAACAAGACAGAGTGCGGAACGGAGGCCTGAACGTGTCGCACCCTCGCGCTCCCAAGGATTATCTCGGAAATCATCAAGCAAGTCCATCAATTGCGCCACGACATGCCGGCGACGGTCACCACTGACGATCTGTTGAGGCTTGTGCTTGTCTCGAAGACGGAAGTTTCTGGCATCGACGTAGTTCGACAAATATACCATTGAGATCACCCGAACATTGAATCTACCAACCCCGCAGTTATCGGCGCGGAGGAGATTGATGGCAGCGTTTTCACGCCCTCAGGCGCTTCGTTCTTAGGGCGGGACTGGCACTCCAGATATGTGCGATCCAATGCCCGCAAAATACCTACATGGCGCGGTTCGATCGGCCAGCGCGCCAACTGCGCATAAGCGAGAATCTCGGCGTAGCTGATCGGATTAGGACCGGCCGCGTGGTATGTACGCGACTGGTGCAGATCGACAAACCAGCGGAAGAGCAGATCGCCGCCGGCAGGAATGCGCGGCACGGTCGGTGCCTTCGCTTCCAATTGCCGTTTCAGCTCGCCGCACAGCAGCTCACGTAGGTTGCTCATCTCGGGCTACCGTTCATGTAAAGCTCGTTCTTCTGAGCGTTGTTTCGCTGCACCAACTTTATGCTCTGACTTTGCGCCTGCTGAAGGATCTGGCCAATGAGCTCCGGCGAGAGCCTGATCATGATCTCGCTCGCGCCTCCGGGCGTGGACTGACTGCCGGCGCCACTGTCGTTGACGGACACACCAAGACGACCGCTCGAGTCACGCTTAAGAGGCATGACGGCTTCCGGCCCCGCTTCCCCCATGAGGCCGGCACCCTTGGCGAAGGCGAATGTCGTTGGCTGGTTTACGATCTGGTTCGAGAAACCGTTGATGCCAGTGGCGAACGTACCGCCCTTGGCAAAGGGTCGTGTCGCTGGAGCTGGACCAGTTTTCGGCACGGCAGCAAAGCCTCCGTTGCCGCCGCCAAAAAGCCCGCTGAAGATTGAGGAAAGCAACCCGCCGCCACTACCACCGGCCGCGCCGTTCACCTTGAAGAGGGCGTCCAATACGTCGTCAATCAAGGTATCGGCGATGCGTTTCAGGCTGTTGACGGCGACGTCACTCATGGCTTCCCAGAACGATTTCCCGCTTTCGATTGCGCCGAACAGATCATCGAGTCCCGCTTTCGTGAGATCACGATAGTAGAGCGTTTGCTCGTCGGCTTTTCGCCGCGCTTCCTGTCCCTGGTAAATGGCCTCATTTAGCGAAATGATCTTGTTCCGCTCTTCATCCGTGGCGGCTGCGCCTGCCTTCCTGGAGGCCGCAGAGGCGCGTTTGGCTGCATCCGATAGGTTGACGACGCGGAGCTCCTCTTCAAGCTCGGAAATGAGCTCCTGAACGGCTTTCTGCTCACGCTCCGCCTGCGTGACCGACGCGGATCTCGACTTCTTGGCAGGCGTTTCGGGCGGCGCCTTGTAAGCCGGTGGCGTCCATCCACCTGAGGATTTCGGAACGAAGTTCATCACCTCCGGCCGGTTCTCCAACTCGCGGATCAGGGCGTTTTCCTGTTCATCGAGTTGGCGCATCTTGATTTCGTGCGTGCCTCTCGCCTTGGTGCGCTGGCGGTCATTCAGGCGGCTGTCTGCGGAGTCGATATCTGCGATCGCCTTTGCCACTTCCTGCTTCTGCCGCATCACGTCATTGATGTTTCCTTGGATTGTGGAGGAGCGTCTTTTGTCTACGGCACGCAGCGACTCCAAAAAATCCACCATGGAGTCAACGACGCTGACGATGGCTGATTTGAGGGTGTTGCCCACGGTGCTGGAGATTGCATTAAACTGGCGGTCAATCTCCTGCGCCTTCACAATGACGTCGTCGGACAGGACATGACCGAAATCGTTAGCCGCCTTGATCTGCGCGCGGATACCGGCTTCGCCCTGCTGGAGAAGCGACACCATGCGCTCGCCGCCGGTACCGCCGAAAAGCTCATCGAAGATGCGGATACCGGCGGCGGTGTCCTTCAGCATCCGGGTCCGCTCGATGAGGAGCAACATCAGTTCGGTCGGATCTTTGAGCTTTACCTTGACCTCTTCAGGGGTAAGCCCGAGCCGCTGGAACGCTTCGGCCGCACTGCCCTTGCCAGTGACGGCAAACTCATCGGCGCGCAGCTGCAATTCCTTGAGGCCATCGGTGATGGCATCCACCGGAATTCGCGCCTGCTCGGCCACATATTTCCATTCTTGAAATGCCTTGGACGACAGGCCAGCCATGCGCGCCTGATCGCCCAGTTCGGCAACCGACTCGGTAACCTTCTTCACGGAACTCAAGACACCAGCGATGCCGGCGCCGATGACGGTGCCGATCAAACCGCCGGCAAAGGCTTTACCAACGCCGCCGATCGACGTGCCGACTGTCGCCATGGCCTGATTGATCCGACTGGACGACCGCTTGGCGTGCTCCTCCATTTCCGACGTCGCGCGCTTCGAAGACTGGGACATTCGGCGGAATTCGCGCTCGGTCGTGCCGCTGGCGCGAGCCATGTTGCGTTCAAGATCTTTGATCCGCGCTTCAAGCAGGATGACAAGGCGCTCTTCATCGTCCATCACGTTCTCCTCAGGCGTAAGCCCAGTTTTCGAGATCATCCATATCGGCCGTCTCGTAAGATGAAATTCCGCTCTCACCGGCAGCGCAGCGCGCGACGGCCATGGCGGTGGCCACGGCGCCGTCGATGCGATCTTTGCTTTTCCCTTTGTGGAAAGACCGGTTCCCCGCGGTGTCGGTGCGGATCGCGATGTTATCGAAGTGCCAACGCAGGATCGGATTGCCACCGTGCTGGAATTGCCGGGCGAGTATGGAGCGCTCCAATTCGTTGATCGCCGGGGACATCGACACCCAGCCCTGCCGGAACTCGACCACCGGCAAACCCTTGTCCTGAAGGTTGTTCAGTGAGTTGCGGGCGAGATGCGGGTCAAAGGCGATTTCGCGGACGTTGAACCGTGCGCAGATTTCCTCGATCTCGGCTTCGACCGCGTGGAAATCCACGACGTTGCCATCTGTGAGAGTGATGAGGCCTTGCTCTTCCCACACGGCATAATTCACGCCGTCCTGGCCTGCCTTGCGGAGAATGTTGTCTTTCGGGAGGAAGAACCACGGATGGACGGCATAACCGCGCTCGCGGTCTCCCCAGGCGGCGACGACGGCGGTTAGGTCGCTGGTGCTGGAAAGGTCGACGCCGAGATAACATGGGGTTTGCTCGGCCTCGAAACGGTCAAGGTCAACATGGCCCTTGCCCTCGTCATAGACTGGCATGGAGACAAACGGAGACGCACTGTAATCCAGCCAGCAGTTCAGATGGAACTGCCGGAAGTTATCTCGGTCGGACGGCCGTTCCTTGGCTTCCCGGGCCATCGTGCGGAGCCCGTCAATGTCGGGATAGCCATCAGCCAATCCAGGATTGACCGCGTGCCACAAGTCTTCGTCTTCCCAGTCGTCGTCGGGGCTGGTTTCAAAGAGGACTGGCAGAAAGCTTGGATCCTCCACGGCACCAGATTGCACCTTGCGGGCATAGGTGAGCAGCTCATACGCGAGGTTTTCTTGGCCTCTGCCGCTCTGCGTGATGACGACCAAAAGAGTATTGGCGACCTTGTTCAGGCCCGTCCGGATGGCAGACCAGTTGCGCCGAGCGTTTTCGCCTTCCCAATTTATGAGTTCGTCGGCCAGGACAAAATTCGGTGTTTTGCCGAGTTTCCCTCGTCCTCCGGACGCCAATGCGCGGAATGTGGCCTTGCTCTTGATGTGCTCGAGGTAAAACAGAGACTCTGTCGGCTTCATGGCTGGCTGCAACCATTCGGTTTCGTCCACAATGCCGACTGCCTCGTCATAGGCGATGCGGGCGTCTTCTTCAGCGGAAGCGGCAACCATGGCCTGCCCACCCGGAACCCGCTCCCATCCGACGGTATGCAACAGTGCTAAGCCGGCACCCATAGTGGTCTTGCGAGCACCGCGCGGCAGGAGGATGAAGACAGTCTTTACCTGGCGGCGCTTGTTCGGGTAGCACGGGCCATAGATGCGCCTGACAATCCGTTCCCAGAACAGGGGCAGCTCGAAATCACCGCTCTCGCTTTTCGGGTGCTTCAGACGACGCAGGAAGTCCACGGCGCGCTCACCGTAGCCGAACGTGTCTTCAATTTCGCTGCCATCGAAAATCCACTCCGGACGGGTTGCGTTAAACTTCGAGGCCATCGGGTGCGCCCCCCTTCGGTTTATCCTTCGGCGTGAAACCCTGCTTCGAGCGGGCGGCGGGTGTCAGGCCGAGTTCTGCAGACAATCGGGCGACGGTCTCCATTGCTTTCGAGAGCATGCCGGCGGCCGGGTTCGGCTTGAGCATGCCGTGGGCTGTCTTCACAAGCGGGCTATGCTCATGAAGCGACTTCTGGCACTCCTGCACCATCCAGCGTGCGACTATGTAAGTTTCGAGCACGCCAAGCGCAGGCGCGGTTAGGATCTTGCGCGCGACCATGTCTGTGGCGATGACTGTCCACTCGGTGACCATACCGGGCGGGAGCGTTGCGGGCGGTTTCGGGACACCGCTTAGCCCGCCTTCGATCGCCTTCAGGTCCGCTTTACGGCCGCGCGTGCTCACGTCGAAACCTTCCGCTCGCAACGCAACTCTAGACCCACGCGGCGGCCTATCTCTTTGACCTCGCGGACGTTGAATGTTTCGCCCTCGTAGATGATCTGGCTGGATGTGGTCACGCTGGCGAAGTAGCGGGTGCGGAAGATGACGGACGTGGTATCGCTGGCGCCGTTCGTTAGGAACTCCTCAGTGCTGCTCTGGATGAGCTGGGCGCGCAAGGTGGCCACGTCTGTCCATGTCTCGATCGGCGTGCCGTACTCGTTCACGGTGTTGGTGAAGCTCTGGATGGTGATAGAGCGGTCTAGTTTTCCGGCTCTCATGATGCCTCCTGTACGAGCGCGTCGACCGTCACCACCGCATGGCTGGTCTTTCCATCCGGATCGCGTAGGAAGCGTGAGCCACGGACGCGACAATCGGCACAATGGAAGCCGGTATCGAGCTGCAAATTGGCACTGTGAATCGCTTTCCGAACTGCACCAGAGATGCGCTTGGATATCTCCGTGGAAGGCTCTTCCACCCAGATATGCAAATCCGTGTAAATCCGCGTCAGAGTGCGAGCGATGCTCTCGCCCTCATCGACCGATTGGCCTTCGCCGATGATGATCGAGGGGCGCGGGTTCGGTCGCTCGGAGCGATCGAGGATAGAAGCCGCTGGCACCAAAGCGACAACGTCACCGGATGAGGACAGCCTTGAGCGCAGGGCTTTTTGCAAGGCGAGTTCAGGGGTCATTTGCCACCCCAATTCTGCTTGACGGCCTTGCTCGCTGCCCGTTTGATGCGGCCCGTGATCTTCTTGCGTAGGAGACGAAATGCGGGCCAGAAGAACGGTTGCGCTGGGGCCTCCTGGGTTCCGTATTCCACGAGGTGAGCGTACCGAACATCCTTGTTTCCGGCCGTTACCGCGACGGCCAGCTCAGGCACCGTGACGCGGCCGCCCGGTGTGGAATATGGAGGGGTGCTCGATCCACCCGGAGTAACCTTGAGGCTTTCCTGCAGGGCGCCTGTATCCCGCGGCGCCAGGATGCGAGCGGTGACGGCCAAGTCGTTTCCGGACTTCACTAGCTCCGGCACCATCGCGGCGCGGACAGCCTTAGGGATCGCGTTCAAGCGCTGTTTGATGCGGCCGATACCGCCGTCGTCAGCCATCAGAAACTCCACTCGCGGTACTCGTTTACGATAGGCCAGACACCGAACGGCAGTTCCTGCGCACTGACTCCGACCAGCGTCGCTTCGCGATTTTCATACCAGTGAGCAGCTGTTTGGCTGACTGCCTCGACAAGCGCCGGCGGAATTGCCTCCTGACCAGGGCTGCCGAACCGTTCCTCAATCTTAAAACCGAGGAGACGCTCGACATGGTTTTGAGCCGCCGCAATTTTGCGTTCGAGCAGCGCATCGTCGTCCGTTCCGAGATCCGGAGAGATGTTCAACTGCTCTTTGATTTGCTCGAGAGTTACGATCATCGCGGCCACCTAAACTGTTTTAAAAAAGACGAGCTAATTTCAAAATTTTTCGCACGAGAGACCCGCCGCCGGTCCCCTTGAGGGGTGGAAAGTTGAAGACCACCCCCGGGTTGTGTATCGTTGCTTCAGAGGGGTGACACATGGATAAAGAAGCATTGCGTGCCTTGGTAATCGAGGCAAAAGCCAAGAGCGAAGCCACCAAGGCCTTCGATACACCTGAGAACGAGAAGCGGATGATTGATCTGCTTGCCACGCGAGGTGTCAAAGTTACCAAGCTGCGCAAGAAGAGCCCAGAGAGGTACGCCTTCACATCTGGCAATGCTCGTATTGAGCCAGTGTCGCTTCTCGATCTCAACGATATGTGCATCAAGCTCGGCCTCGTTTAAGCCTCAGCATCCACACGCACCACGTTGCTGTTGACGCCAAGTGAGGCGTTCAGCTTCATGACGCTGTTGGCTGCATCGTACTGTTCGGACTGGCTCATCACCTTTGCGACGAACAACCGCTGCGACGGCGTGCCGCCCGCTGGCGCGTCGTTCAGCACCAACTTGAATTCATAATCATGGATGGTCTTCTCGGCCGCGATGAGAGCCTGCTGACCCGGATCGGCGTAATCGATGCCCATGACGAGCTCCATCGTGCCGGCACTGCGCGGACCTTTGAGAGTGCGCGTGCGAGCTGCATCGATCGACGTGAAGTTCACGGCCTCGGACGTGTCGCCAAGCGAACCGAGAGCTTCAAGCTCCTTGATCTCCTTCCACGTCACCGCATTGGCGGCGCTGAAGTCGGCGAGCACGAAATCGGTGTTCTTCTGTTCCTTGGTCACACCGATGTAGAGCTTGGCACCGGCAGTTGCGAAGATGGTCATGTTCTGTTCCTTTCGGTGCGCCGCTCATCTGCGGCGTCGATCGCGTTGCAGCGTTGGCAGCCAGGCCGCCAATTCGATTCAACCATCCTCAAATCTGGACGGCTTCTGATGGATTTCACATGGCGGACCAGGACCGCTGGCGCGCCACACTCACAAAGGTCATTGCCGGGTCTGGCGAGATACTCTTTTGACCGCCGGGACCACTCCTTGTCGTAACCGCGGGCCGAAGCTGTGGGCCGCTTGGCGTCATGGCGGGCTTTCCGGTCCCGATTGTCGCGCGCCACGCATGGGCAGATCACCCCTGAAGGGATGGCCCGTCCGCATTTGCAGATGCTCGGCGCGCGGGTCGGCATCAAGGCAACTGGATATGCTGGTGGCCGATGAGGGCGATTGCACCCATCTGGATGGACGTCCCACCAGCCTTGGTCAGGGAGAGGCGGACGAACCGCTTCTTACCGATGTATTCCATTTGATAGGCACTCGCCGCCACCAGCGTGGCAGGAACACCGCTGATCACATCGTCGGCAGCCGCATCAGTGTAGCCGCTGCCGGAAACGTCGCTTTCCTGCACCTTCACCCCGAAATCGCCAGCGCCAGTCACGGCACCAGTGTTGAGGATGAACATGAGGCCCTGCGAGCCTTTGCGGTCGATCTCGATGCCATCGGTTGCCGCCGCCTGCGAGGCAGACGCGAGAGCCGGCTTGGCAGCGAGGTTGTGATAAAGTCCTTTACGCATGTTGTTTCTCCTTACGCCGCTGCGATCTTGAGGAACTTGATCGCGTTGAAATCACCGGCGCCGCCGCCTACACGCTTGTAGACGTCGAAGACCACACGGCCCTTCTGGGTAAGTTCATCGCGGTTGATGCGGACGCCTTGGCGATCCACGATCACGTAACCCTGGCGGAAGTCGCCAAAAGCGATAGGCGTGGTGCCTGCGCCAATGTCGGGCATGTTCTCGTCAATCTCCACGCGGTATCCCAGCAGCGGGTGCTCGACGCCTTCGATCAGGTTTCCGGTCGGTGCCCACAGGAAGCGGCCGTTTGCATCCTGAATGGTGCGAAGGCGGACGGCGGTATTCGAGTTCATGACGAACACAGCGTTGGCTTTGTAGGGGCGACGAAGTGCAGAGACGAGCTTGATCAGTGATGCCGTCAGGTTCGCATCGGTCGGTGCCGATGCATGGCCTGCCGCGATGTACTGGTGTTTGCCCCAGGCGCGTTCGAAGTCCTTTTCGGGAGCTGTGCCGTAGTCGAGGAGGCCACGCGGCTTCCCTTCGACGCCATCGCCAGTCCAGAACGCTTCGCCTTCTGTTTCATCGAAGTCATGAACCGCGTTGTTGATCAGCCAGCTCGCGATATCGGTAGCAGCGTCATCGAGCAGATGGCGGGTCGCCACCGGAGCGGCATAAAGCTCCATTACCGGATAGCTTTGCTTGATCAGGTCGGGCCGCGGCGTATCCTGCGGACGGTCATCCCGTTCTGCGACCCACCGAGCACCACGCTTGCCCATAGAGTAAAAGCGTTCGTACTTATCGGTGGAGATGCTTACGACTTCGGCCAGGCTGCGCAGAACCGAAAGATCGGTCATCAGGGTACGGATGGAGAGGTCCACAGTCGGCAGGACGAAATAGCCGCCCGATGGATCATTGTCCGAAGATGCAGCGGACTTGCTTTCGAAGGCGCCGCCGGCATCTTCGATCACGGAGGAAACGGCGTTGCGCAGATAGGAAGCGAGCGCCTTCCGTTCGATTTCAAGCTGCTCGTCACCGCTCTTCTTGCCGCCCGGGCGGTTGGCCTTGGTCTCGAGTTCAGCAATGCGGTCCGTCAGGGCCTTGATCTCGACGCCGCCTTCGACTTTTTTAAGACGGTCATCAAGCGTCTTCTGGAGGTCTTCCAGCGATTTCGTGACGATGGAAACGGGATCGTCTTCCTCGCCCTTGCGAGAGATTACTACGCTGCCGAGCGCCTGTTTCATGACATGTTGCACAGTCAGTTCCTTCCGATTTGCGCTGCGGCGCGGTTGATGGCTGCGGCGATGGAAATCGCCTGTACTGCCGACTTGGCCGAAGTCACCTTCGCGCCGGGGTGCATCGGGATTGTCACGAGTGACGCTTCCAGAAGCTCGAGAGATTTGATCAAACGGCCACCACCGGAGCGGGCGCTCGCCTGTTTTGTGATGAAGCCGATGCTGAGGCCGCGAACGGCGCCAGATTTCACCAGTGCGCGGACTTCACGAGCGCGGATGACTTCATCGACCAGAAGCTTTCCGGTGATGTGCAGGCCGTCCGATTTCTCGGTAGCGATGTCCCATGTGCCGATCGGATCGTTCATGTCATGGCCGAAGAGCATCGGGATCGGCAGCTTCACGGCTTTGAATGCACCCGGATCGATCCAGTCGCCGACGCGATCCGGAGTGCCAAACTTCCATGCGACACCACTCACGGTACCGGCATCATCGGCTATCATTTTCGTTTCGATGAAAATGCGGTCCATCATGGTCTCCGTAGCAGCGTCAAAATTCCGAAAAATAAAATCGCGAGTAGAATTGTGTGCAGAGTGTTTTCGATCATGCGGCGGCAGGACTCCGGAAATGCGCGCGGTCGCCTGCGAAGGCGTCGACTTGCTGCTGGATCCAAGCGACCTGCAGAACTTTGACGACTGCGGCGTGGCCAAACTTGGCATCGAGACCGAACTCCGGCGCGATCTCCCAAGCCAGCACGCAGCGCCCCAACGAGTTGATGCGAGCTTTTTCGCGCACCTCGAAACTGGCGCGGCCATCAACATCAGCGGCGGCGCTTAACTCATCCATCATCAAAATTCGGGATTTGTTCTGCACGGCGCTGTCTGGTCCGGCGACGAGTAAGCGCAGACCGACCTTTTCGCCTTGCCACGGGTCGATGACGTCCAGCCAGCGGCCACGATCCTGATCGGCAAGATTTGAGTGAATCTCATCAAGCGTCATCGTTCGGCTCCTTGGCGGGGTCGTCTTGATTATCGTCTTCGAGCTTCGGGCCGCCGTTGTGGCCTACGCCTGGTTGGCTCGCGCCGGTGTTCGGGTTCGCGTATTCCTCGCCGCCGGCATACGGCGGTAGGTCCAGCCACTCGCGGGCCGTGTTCGGGTTGATGACGCGGGAGGAAACAAGGCTGCTGATCGCAGTGGCGCGGGCGGTCAGGTCCACGTTTGTGAAATCGTCACGGTCAAACCGGATGGCGTATTTCTTCCTGTCCTCTTTCGAGAACAGAGCGCGGCGAAGGGCGCTTTCAAGTGCGCGCAGCCATGGCTCCAGACAGAGCTGCAGGAACTGGCGCTGCATCTCGGCCGCGTTGCTCCATGTGGCGCGGGTCATGTCACCAAGAAGGGATGCCGGGATATTGAAGGCCCGGGCAATTTCCTGAAGCTGGAATAGACGGAGCTGCTGGAACTGCGCATCCACGCTGGAAAGCGTCATCGCCTTCCATTTCGCGCCGTCCCAAAGGATTGCGGTTTTGCCGGCGTTTTCGCTGCCTTCCATGGCCGCTCGCCAGCCCGCAATCATTGATTTCGCGCCTTCAGCGCCGAGGGGCTTTTCGGATTCTATCACGCCGCCAGGTCTCGCGCCTTGTCCGAATAGCCGAGCGGCGTGGCGTTCCATGACCATGGCAACGCCTATGGCTTCCCGGCACAACGTCAGAGGAGATTTTTCGAACGGGCCGCGCAGATGGACGATGTCGGAGGATGGTTTCACAATACCGTTGATCCGGTAGCGCGGTGCTAGGCTATCGTCGGGGTAATCGACGTTAATGAAGCCCGGCCGATACCGGACTACCTCTCGGACTTCGCCGCCGACGCGGTTGACCCATGCTAGGCCACCCTGATCTCGGCACAGGGCGTCCACCACGATTGAGCGGATGAGCTCGAAGCCGCTGGTCCACTCGTTTGCTTCGTCGCGAAGCAGAGCGGCAACTGGATGGTCGGGGATCTCTGTCTCGGTGCGGTCGGAGGAAACCGCGACAACTTTCACCTTCAGCGATGCTGCGGCTTCAGAAATGGTGCGAACTGCTGCGGCAACTGCTGGCACGCGCAAGGCGGTCTCAGACGAAACCGAAATGCCGGTTGCCGTGGGGGCACCGCCGCCAAGCAGATCAAGGATTTGCTCGTCGGTCAGGGCTTTCTGGGTGCGTTTGAAGGGGTTCCAGTTCATGCACTGGAATGTGGATCACAGACCCCAGTCGGTCACTTCCCTGACTTGACGTTATATCCGCCAGAACCAGTTACTTAGTGGAAGTGTCATCAATAGTCGGAGGTAGCGGCTCCGTTTCTTCCACTTTCTTTCCCATGAACCATTTCTCGCACACCCGGAAGGCGAGGTCATGCCAACGGTTCAAGTGAGGGGTGATCCATGGGAAGTCCAGGAAACTTGCGAGTCCAAGAAAAAGCAAAAGCGATCCTACGATACTGATCCCAATCGTCGCGTTATTGCCGAAAGATGCGATGATGATATTGAACAGAATTCCAATAGAGAACGCATAGATATATCGTTCTCTATTGAAAGAGGACTTAAGACGCGAATTCTCCTGCTCGAGTATCGCAGCTTTATCGTCTAGTCTTCGGTTTGGCGGAGCAGGTTCAAATGCTTCCAGATCGCTTTGCTGCGCGCTCTTGTCTTCGATTGTATTCTGCAAGGATGTCCTCATCGGGAATGCGAATGCCTCGAACGCCAGGAGTATAGTGCTCTGCCCAAGCGCCATCATCCCAGTGGGTAATCTCCACCAAATCCCCCGCGCTATAGCGTAAGAACTTTTTACAAACGTCGTTCATGACTTTTCGACGCGGATCATCCTCGCGGAAATTTCTCGCAGTCCGGAAAACATTAGTAATGTGGTCCGATCCGAATACCTTAAGCTTATGATACAAATCCGGCTCTACAGGGCCGTAGTCCCAAGCCTCGAAATAACCGTCGAAAAGACGCTGACCGCCGGTCCTACCCATGTGAAACATTTGGGCAAGATAAAGCATCTTCTGAAGTTGTAAGTTGGTCAGTTGCCAATCAGCCTTTTCAGAGATGTATTTGCAGACGGAATCAAGCCTAGCAGCCAATTCTCACCTCCACTCTTGCGATCGTTTCGAATCGCACATGTGAATTTCTCTCACGATGCATATAATCATTAGTTACAAAATAGCGAGAGAGGTTGATTATATATGGTCGGCATTAGATAGCAGCCAAATTGTGATTTCGGTTTTCGTGCAATAATATCGACCTGCTTTTTGGCGTATTGGGCTGCTTCCTAATCTCGCGCATTTCCTAACGAAATCATCGGAAACACCCATAAATTTAGCTATTGCCGAAGCTCCCCACAGGCTCTCACTGGCGAGCGAGAACCTGAGGCTAGAGGGCGCCATTTCCATGGTTTTGTCGAAACGCGCTGCGGTAAGCGGTGGCTTCATCGCCGGGCCTCCTCCCAAGCTCGCACGGCCCCGTCACGAGCGGCGATCGCAGCCTCAAGAGTGTTGTGGCGAGACCGATGAATAACCTTCCCATCCCGGTAAAGCTGGACGCGATAACCCTGATCCGAAAAAGAGACGTTCTTCACGGCGGTCTGCGTGGCCTTGATCATCGGGCGGCGTATAGCACGCTCTTGAGCAACCCTGATATCGAGATTAGCCAGGCGAATGTCGTTCCGGTCACGGTTCCGGTTGAAGACCTCAAACCCATGAGGAATGTCGCCGTGCGCGTGGATCCATGCCAGCCGACGTGCATAGTAGTTTTCGCTGAACATGCGGATGACATATCCGTGCGAGCTCTTGCATCCGGCTATTGCACCGATTTGCATGTTGTTTGAGGGGCGAACGCGCCAGCGGAAAATACCCGTTTTCGGATCGAAGTCCAATCGAGCGCGAATAACGTGAGCGGGGAGGTCTATCACCGGGTTCTTCTGTGTTTTCGAAATGTCTGCCATCTGGTTTCACCTCTGATTTCCCATAGCTTCGCCCTTTTCCACTTTGGAGATAGGCAGCGCCTTTCTTCCAACCCCCCGACTAGAAGGACCCTTTGCAGAGCGTGTACTCAGTGCCTTTTCTTCCCCGCAGAGAAGCCAAAGTGTTGTCCCCACTCCGTCCACCGGTGCTTTTTTCGGCTGCACCACAAAATCGGTTCGGTCAGGTCGTCATCCCGATGACAAAACGTTCTGCTTATCGCCTGCCGGGGGCTGCCCGGCGCTCCAAAGTCGAGGTCGTCAGGGCGCGACGTTGCCTCTGTTTTTTTCCCGAAACCGTCGGGCGCGGCATGCGTATGTCCATTCATCGACACCAAAGGTGCTAGGCAGGGTCAAGGACGTTGGAAGACCGCCTAAATACAGATCGCTAGCGTCATAGCGGGAGCCTCCGAGCAGACCCATGGCGCTATAAAATCCGTATTATTGTGTTGATTTTGTTTGTGTTTTTGGTAAAATAATCAAGAAGGCTTCCGCAGAAGCTTTGCAGTCCGCGCCGCTCTTGGTCTCGTCAACCAGAGCGGCGTTTTCGTAACCGGACGTCATTTAGGCGCCTTGGCGTTGCGGGCCTCGATCTTAGAAGCCAGCCAGGCTTCGACTTCTTTTTTGACGAAAGCGATGCGACGTCCGTCGACGGCAACGGCGGCGGGGAATCGGCCGCCGGCACGGGCCTTGTTCACGCCGGTGCGGCTGAGCGAAGTCAATTGGCAGACTTGCTTGAGGCTCAGTAACTGAATTTGAGAAGTTGTCATAAAAGCCATCCTTGTTAATTGAGATGGCGTTTTATTAATCGCAACAAAACTTACATGGCAACAAGCACAGACCTACAATACGTTGCGTATTGAACACCCGTGAACGCCCTGGGATTAAAACGATATACGCTTCGTATCGAGGAAATATTGGAAATAATACGGCAAACCGGAAAGCTGAATTAAGATATCAGGAGTTCTTATGTGTTAATTTGGAAAATTATTTCATCTTTTCACTGACAGTACCGAACGGAACTACGTTGGCCGCGGGCTTGGCAGTCGCGAAATTTGACCAAGCGGCCATAAGCGCGCGGCGCTTCTCAATGGCGTCAGAACGACGGTAGGCGCGCTCGGCCTCGTCACCGACGACATGCGCCATGGCGGCTTCAATGACTTCGCGCTGAAAGGTTGATCGATCGCCAGCCCAGTCTCGGAAGGCGCTGCGGAAGCCGTGGACGGTGGCTCGGTCAGCATAATTAAGCGTCCGAAGCACTTTCTGCATGCTCATGTTCGACAAGCCGCTATTTTCCTTCGTGCCCGGAAAAACGAAGTCATTCATTCGCACGCTCTTCATACCCTCTAAAACTGCGAGAGCTTGCTTGCTGAGCGGAACCCGGTGTTCGCGCTTGGCCTTCATGCGGAGGGCAGGGACAGTCCAGATACCAGCGTCCGTATCAATCTCGTCCCATGTTGCACCGAGAACCTCACCCGTGCGAGCTGCAGTGAGAATAAGGAACTCGAGTGCGCGTGCACCAAAGCCACCAACGGATTTCAGTTCCTGGCAGAAGGTCGGCATCTCTATGTAAGGCAAGGCCGCATGGTGCCCTCGCTTGAGCTTCTCATCGACAGGGGGGAGGAGGTGTTCGAGATGTCCCTTCCAGCGTGCTGGATTTTCCCCGTCTCTCCAACCCGCCACTCTCGAGTAATCCAGCACCCTTTCGATTCGCCCGCGTAGTCTCGAAGCGGTCTCGTTCTTTTCCTTCCAAACTGGCAAGACCACAGCGACGACATCGTCAGTGTCAATTGAAGAGACCGGCATCTTAAGGAGGCGCTTACAATATGCATCCCCCAACGTCATGACCCACTGAGCCTTGTGCTTGTCGTTTCTCCATTTATCTGACCGGGTAGCGAGGAACGCCGTGACGGCCTCTTCAAAAGTCGTCGGCTTTTTTCGTGCTTTCCTAGACTCAGTCTCGGTGAAAGGGTCACCGCCCGCTCCCAGTATCTCGCGGATCTCGTCAGCCTTTGCGCGAGCGCTGGCGAGGGACACTTGGCCGGTACCGCTTCCGAATGAACCGAGACCGAGCTCCCGGCGTTTGCCAGCCCGAATATAAACAAAGCTCCAGGTCTTACCCCCACCTTTGCGGACGACGAGATAAAGACCGTCGCCGTCGCTAAGCCGACAAGGGTCTTTCGCGGCCTTTATTTGGGTCGTATTCAGCTTATTACGCGCCATCGGTCCTAATTCTGGTCCTAAGTTCTATGGGTGTCACAAGGGGCATTTGAGACGTCATAGGCATATAAGAAATGAAAAAGCGCAATAAAAGCAATGAGGGTTTGCCGCATAAGTTATGGAAGCCATCATCGCGGCGGCCATCCTCTCCGCCATTTCGGCACGAAGCCTGAAATTATAAATCTCCCTAAACAGCTACTTCTTCCAAGCAGACACCCAAAGCACGCGTTTCCGCATGCCAGTTCGTTCTTCAGCGCGTTTCGCGAAACGCCGGCCCCCTGCGATAAACCGCAGGATAGTGGAGAGAGCTAATGGGCCGACTCGTTCTGCCCCTCGTTTCTTGCAGGCAGTTATAAAGCACTCTGTACCTAAGTGGCACACACTCGTATTCCGCGCCGTTTTCGCGACTCGTCCCGTAACGCTTGCTGACGCAATCGGCCAAAGAATTGAAGTGCCGGAGCCTGCGAGCCGAATCGTCGATGGGGAATCGGTGGCGAACCGCTCGGGTTTCACTGTTGTTTCTCTGTGCGCACCGGGGCGCCATACTAAGGGTGGCGCCGGAGCGGGGCAAAAGTTTCCGTCGCCCTTCCCCTGCGGGGCAAGGGATCTCCGAAAAGGCCTATAGTTTAGAAAGACCTTGTTAACCGCGCTAACTAACGGATTTTCAAGTCATTTCTTAACGCATGGTAAAGCCGCCTGTGGGCCGTGTGCCCACTGTGTGCTGTTTCCGCAACAAACCGAAATGAAGCATGTACGTAAATGCGCTTTATCGGATGTTGGCGATTGCAAGCGGCGAAACCTTTTGTATTTTCACGACCAGAAGCGAGGCGGTGGATCGTTTGGCTTCTAAGAACACGGGAATGGGGCAGGGAATGCTGTCCTTCGGCAAAAGTACCCAGACCCACTTAAAAACTTTGACTGGAGGTCAATCATGAACATCAAGAGCCTTCTCATCGGCTCCGCTGCGGCTCTCGCAGCAGTATCCGGCGCTCACGCTGCCGACGCTATCGTCGCTGCTGAGCCTGAGCCCCTGGAATACGTTCGCGTTTGCGACGCTTTCGGCACCGG
>Ga0157371_10000654_pt1 | contig 41046 bp, 33 predicted proteins | sample C45metaG_FD_113462 | JGI IMG/M metagenome (GOLD analysis project Ga0157371, IMG submission 113462) | Corn rhizosphere microbial communities from Kellogg Biological Station, Michigan, USA - C4-5 metaG | ecosystem: Host-associated > Plants > Roots > Rhizosphere > Soil | place: USA: Michigan... | reverse complement strand
TTCCATTACTGCATCTTCGTGTAATGCAATTAGCACTATTCGCATCCCCTTTGTTTTGTAAATCGTCATTGCATTCCGATCGCTTTTTTCCCATGCTGCCTCGTTCTTTATTTTTTTTATAAACTCCGGTACATTGATCGGCACAACCGGGGCATCCATTAGCCTTCCGCCTTCAGGCCGTAATTCTGTAGATTCATTATGTTTTGCTTCCATTAAAATGTTTTTACAATGGTCAAAAAGATTTTGATTCCTTAAAAACGGGCTGCAAAAACTGCTCCTGAATTAAGAAACATTTTTAAGATAATAGAAAATCAAAACGTAAAATCGCTTTAAAGACATCTAATTTTTCGCTGTAAATTTCTTTCTTGTTACTTTTGTTAATAATGCAATTTCTTTATACGGCATATACTTTGAGACAATCATCAATAAAAAATTAAAAAAGAAAAATGGAATCAATTGAACAAAAAGGAATAAATACAGTTCGGGTTTTATCAGCAGATGCAGTGCAAAAAGCCAATTCAGGTCATCCTGGAACACCCATGGCGCTTGCTCCGATAGGCGATGTTTTATGGACAAAAGTGATGAATTATAATCCTAATGATCCTGGATGGCCAAATCGTGATCGCTTTGTTTTATCCGCTGGTCATGCATGTATGTTGCAATATTGCTTTTTGTATTTGACAGGTTATGATGTTACATTAGAAGATCTGGAAAATTTTCGCCAGTTGCATAGCAGAACCGCCGGTCATCCTGAATATGGATTGTTGCCCGGTATTGAAGTTACTACAGGCCCGCTCGGACAAGGCTTTGCAAATGGAGTAGGAATGGCAATTGCCCAACAATATATGGCTTCGAGATATAATAAGCCTGGTTTTAATTTATTCGATTATAAAATTTATGCTATTTGCAGTGATGGTGATATTATGGAAGGTGTAAGCGCAGAAGCGGCTTCACTTGCAGGTCACCTGAAACTTGGCCATCTGATTTATTTATATGATGACAATAAAATCACCATCGAAGGTGAAACCTCAATTGCCTTTAATGAAGATGTAGCAGAACGTTTTCAGGCTTATGGCTGGCACGTACAATCAGTAGCCGACGGAAATGATACTGATGCAATTCATACCGCTATCATTAATGCACAAAATGAAACCGGCCGGCCTTCATTGATCAAAGTGCGCACTCACATTGGTTTTGGAAGTCCTAATAAAGTTGATACGGCTGCTGCTCATGGAGCTCCTTTAGGAAAAGATGAAGTGCGTTTGGTAAAAGAAAACTTTGGTTTCGATCCTGATAAAAGTTTTGTTGTTGCTGATGATGTGGTGGATTATTACAGAAGCAAAGGAAATTCAGGAGTTAAGAAGGAACAGGATTGGAAAGATCTTTATTCAAAATACAAGGAAAAATATCCGGCTGAAGCAGCCGAATATGAATTACTAACTGCCGGAAAATTACCGGAGGGCTGGAAAGATAGTTTACCCGTTTTTAAACCAGACCCGAAAGGAATTGCAACAAGAAAAGCTTCGGGAAAAACATTAAATGCGGTGGCTGATAAATTGCCGTTATTAATTGGAGGCTCTGCAGACCTTGCACCTTCCACCGATACAGAATTAGGTTCTTTTAAATCTTTTTCTGATGAAAATCATGGTGGCCGAAATTTTCACTTCGGAATCCGGGAGCATGCAATGGGGGCGGTTTTGAACGGGATGGCACTTACAAAAGGAATGATTCCTTTTGGTGCTACTTTTCTTATTTTTTCTGATTACATGCGTCCACCAATAAGGCTTGCTGCAATCATGAAAATCCGGCCGGTTTTTATATATACGCATGATAGTATTGGTTTGGGAGAAGATGGAACTACTCATCAACCCGTGGAACAATTGATCGGTTTGCGTTCTGTTCCAAATATGACCGTCATTCGCCCGGCTGATGCGAATGAAACTGCACAGGCATGGCGCATAATTATTGAATTTTCAGGGGGGCCGGTTGCACTTGTTCTTACAAGACAAAATATTCCAATAATCGATCAGGAAAAATATGCAAAAGCAACCAATCTTGAAAAAGGAGCGTATATCTTATCTGACTGTGAAAATGAACCGCAGGTAATTTTAATGGGTACCGGAAGCGAAGTTCATTTGCTGCTGGAAGCGCAGGAAAAACTGAAACAGGAATCAATAAATGCAAGGGTTGTAAGCTTCCCAAGCTGGGAAATTTTTGACAAGCAGAGCAATGATTATAAAGAAAAAGTCTTTCCAAAAAATATTCGTAAACGCCTGGCGGTTGAAGCCGGTTCTCCAATTGGCTGGTGCAAGTATGTAACTGATGAAGGTGATGTTCTTGGGATTACAAAATTTGGTGAATCAGCGCCCGGGGATGAAGTGATGAAAGAATACGGATTTACTGTTGAAAATGTGGTTGCAAAGGCAAAAGCATTGCTTTGATCGAAAACTATTTTTTTAAAAATTCAAACGTGCAACATGAAAAAAATTCTGATAGCAATCGACTATAACCCGACAGCACAAAAGATTGTGGAAGCCGGTTATTCATTGGCAAAATCAATGAACGCAGAAATTACTTTACTGCATGTGGTAGCTGATTATACCTATTATTCTTCCCTGGATTATTCACCTATTATGGGCTTCGATAGTTTCAGCAATCTGGGCATGCTGCAAACAAATACAGTAACTGAATTGCAATCTGCGGCTGAGGATTATCTGCAGAAAACGAAAGCTCATTTAGGGGATCCCGCAATTAAAACTCTTGTAAGGGATGGCGATTCGGGTAGTGCTATCTTAGATGCGGCTAAAGAATTGAATGCTGATATTATTGTCCTGGGAAGTCACAGCAGAAGAGGTCTCGAGAAGATTTTAATGGGAAGCGTAGCTGAAAAAGTTTTACGCAGCAGTGATATCCCATTATTTATCATTCCGGTTACCGAAAATGAGAAAAAGTAATTTTAATATACTTTTTAAAATAAAAAATTTAATGATGAAACTAAAAAAAATTTAAAATGGAAAATTATCCTGATGAGGAACATGTAGTTAAAATTCTGAAAATCGAAAACGTGACACATAATGTAAAAAGATTCACACTGAGCAAGCCTGAAAATTATCCATTCAAACCTGGTCAGGCCACTGACATTGTGATCAATTTACCAAGTTGGAAAGATGAAAGAAGGCCTTTTACTTTCACTTGTCTGAACGATTGGAAGACATTAGAATTCACGATTAAGATTTATAATGATCATGAAGGAGTTACTAATGAATTGGGGAAATTAAAACCGGGAGACGAATTGATTATTCATGATGTTTTCGGCACTATTCATTATAAAGGCGAAGGAACATTTATCGCCGGCGGCGCAGGTGTTACACCTTTCATTGCTATTTTCCGTGATTTGCAGAAGAGTGGGAAATTGGGAAATAACCAGTTGATCTTTTCCAACAGAACCACCGACGATATCATTATGAAAGATGAATTCCAAAATATGCTTGGAAATAATTTTATAAATACCATAACAGAGGGGGAATCTGGCCAATACGATCATGAAAGAATTGATGAAAAATATCTTTCAAAAAAAGTGGCCGATTTTACAAAATACTTCTACATATGTGGTCCAGATCCAATGGTAGAAGGGATACGTCACAACCTTTTAAATCTGGGCGTAAAAGAAGAAAAGATTGTAATTGAAGAATTTTAATTACCTCCAACCTTCCCGGCAAATTACTTCTGAGAATTGATTTTTTGAAAAAGAATGTCATTTTTTAATATATAATACGCTTTCATTATGGCAAAAGATCTTTATAATATAAAAAAACTTTTAAATACCAAAAACGGGAATTTTACTTATTACAGTTTGCCGGAATTAAGTAAGCAAGGGCATAATATCAATAAATTGCCCTTTTCAATTCGCATTCTTTTGGAAAATGCGCTGCGGAATTTTGATGATTTTGCTGTCACAAAAGAAAATGTGGAAACATTATTGAACTGGAAGCCAACTGGTTCTGATAAAGATATTCCTTTTAAACCGGCCCGTGTTCTGATGCAGGATTTTACAGGCGTACCAGCTGTTGTTGATATTGCATCACTTCGTGCAGAAGTAGCCCGCAAAGGAAAAAATCCTGATGAGATCAATCCATTAATTCCGGTTGACCTGGTTATTGACCATTCAGTTCAGGTCGATTATTTTGGAACCGGTTATGCTTATGAAAGGAATATGGATGAAGAATATAAGAGAAATCATGAACGGTATTCTTTCCTGAAATGGGCTCAAAAATCTTTTAATAATTTCAGTGTTGTTCCGCCAGGAATGGGGATTTGTCACCAGGTAAACCTGGAATTTTTGTCAAAAGGAGTGATTGAAAGAAATGGCGAAATTTTTCCTGATACTTTAGTTGGTACCGATAGCCATACTCCGATGGTAAACGGCATTGGTGTCGTTGCCTGGGGAGTCGGGGGAATTGAAGCAGAAGCTGCGATACTCGGCCAGCCAATTTATTTCATCATGCCTCAGGTTATTGGGTTAAAACTTACCGGCAAACTTCCATTAGGTTCCACTGCCACAGATCTGGTTTTAAATATTGCGGAACTTTTAAGAAAGCAGGGTGTGGTAGGAAAATTTGTTGAAGTTTTTGGCGATGGGTTAGATACTTTGTCCGTGCCTGACAGGGCAACTATTGGAAATATGTCCCCTGAATTTGGTTGCACCATTACTTATTTTCCAATTGATGATAAGACATTGGAATATATGCGCAAAAGCAATCGCTCTGAAGAACAGGTGAAACTGGTGGAAGATTATTGTAAAACAAATTTACTCTGGAGAACCGGCGATGAAAGTATAACTTATACTTATGTGCTGGAATTAGATATGGGAAAGATTGAACCTTCAGTTGCTGGCCCAAAAAGACCCCAGGATAAAATTTTATTGAAAAATCTGAAATCAAGATTTTATGAATTGATGGATCAAAATTATGGTCGAAAATATGTGCCGGCTGATAAGCAAATTTCAAGATGGTTTGCAGAAGGGGGTGGACAACCTTTGGATGAACCTGCACCTATGCCTCCTGAAACTAAAATTGAAGAAAAAGAAAAAAATGGTTTAAAAACAGTGTGGATCACATTGGCTCAACAAAAATTTGAACTCAATGATGGCTCTGTTGCCATTGCGGCAATTACATCATGTACCAACACTTCCAATCCTTTTGTGATGATTGGCGCTGGTTTGGTAGCAAGAAAAGCAAGAGAACATGGTCTCGATAAAAAACCATGGGTAAAAACTTCATTAGCTCCCGGTTCAAAAGTAGTAACTGATTATTTAGAAAAGGCTGATCTCCTCGATGATCTGGAGGCGTTGGAATTTCATCTGGTAGGATATGGCTGCACTTCCTGTATCGGAAATTCCGGTCCTCTTCCTCCATATATTGCAAAAGCTGTTGAAGATTATGACCTGGTGGTTGCTTCTGTTCTTTCGGGCAATAGGAATTTTGAAGCAAGAATTCATCCGCAGGTAAGAATGAATTATTTAATGTCGCCAATGCTGGTAGTTGCCTATGCAATTGCCGGGCGTGTAGATATTGATTTGATCAATGATCCGATTAGTTACGACCCAAATCAGAAACCCGTTTATTTAAAAGATATCTGGCCAACTGACGATGAAATAAATGACATAATGAGTAAGGTACTTTCTCCAAAAGATTTTGGAAAAAACTATGGAGAAATATTCGAAGGAAATGACATTTGGAAAAAATTAAATGTGCCGGATGAAAAGTTATATGTGTGGGATAAAAACTCCACTTATGTAAAAGAAGTTCCATTTTTTTTCAATATTTCTGAAAAGCCGGAAATGATTAAAAATATAGAAGGGGCAAGAGTTTTACTGATGCTGGGCGACAGTGTAACAACTGATCATATTTCTCCGGCCGGATCATTTAATGAACACTCTCCGGCAGGAAAATATTTGATTAACCAAATGGTTGAGAGAAAAGATTTTAATTCTTATGGATCGCGGCGTGGCAATGATGAAGTTATGGTTCGGGGAACATTTGCAAACGTGAGGATTAAGAATTTCTTAGTCAATAAAGAAGGCGGATATAGTAAATATTTGCCGACCGGTGAAGAAATGTCAGTGTATGATGCGGCGATGAAATATAAAGAAACCAGTACTCCATTAATTGTTTTGGCAGGAAAAGAATATGGAAGCGGATCTTCAAGAGATTGGGCAGCCAAGGGAACCTTTTTATTAGGAATAAAGGCTGTAATTGCAGAAAGTTATGAACGCATCCATAGAAGTAATTTGGTTGGAATGGGGGTTTTACCACTTCAATATAATGAAGGCGAAACAGCAGGGAGTTTAGGTCTTACCGGAACAGAGATTTATTCTATTTATGGCCTCGAACAAGACATCAGACCTTTGAAAGAAGTTCGGGTTGTTGCCAAAAAAGAAGATGGGTCAGAAATAAAATTCAATGCAATTGCACGTATGGATTCCTCAATTGAAATAGAATATTATCGCCACGGAGGAATCTTACAATATGTTTTGCGTCAGTTTTTGGAAAAGGTAGAGGCAAACAAATAATTTGCAGATTTGTTTTATAACAGAAATTTTTCCCTAAAAAACAGTAAGAGTTGTAAAGGCATTTTTCTAATAAAGAATGATGTTTTAATACTTATAATTTAAAGAAGGAAGTTTATTTCACATGGCGTAAATTTGCAAACTAAAATAAAAATTAAACAGATAAATTATGAGCACAGTAAAAGTTGCCATTAACGGTTTTGGCAGAATTGGCCGCTTGGTATTCAGGCAGATCTACAACATGAAAGGAATAGACGTTGTTGCTATTAATGATTTGACCAGTCCTAAACAATTAGCACATTTATTAAAATACGATAGTTCCCAGGGAAGATTTGAAACGGAAGTAAAACATACTGACAATTCAATTATTGTAAACGGTGAAGAAATAAAAATTTATGCTGAAAAGAATCCGGCGCAAATTCCATGGGGATCACACGACGTGGACGTTGTTATCGAAAGCACCGGATTTTTTGCTGATAAGGACAAAGCCCAGGCTCATATTACCGCAGGCGCAAAAAGAGTAGTAGTTTCTGCACCTGCAACAGGAGGAGTAAAAACAGTTGTTTTTAATGTAAATCATCAAATCCTGGATGGAAGCGAAACAATTATTTCCTGTGCTTCATGCACTACAAACTGCCTTGCTCCAATGGCAAAAGTTCTGAATGATTCTTTTGGAATTGAAACAGGTTTTATGACTACAATTCATGCTTATACCAATGATCAAAATACTTTGGATGCACCACATCCAAAAGGAGATTTGAGAAGGGCAAGAGCGGCTGCCGCTAATATTGTTCCTAACAGTACTGGTGCGGCAAAGGCAATTGGCCTGGTCCTTCCTGAAATTAATGGGAAACTTGACGGTGTTGCACAAAGAGTGCCGGTAATTACCGGATCACTTACTGAATTAACAACTATTCTCGGTAAAAAAGTTACTGTTGAAGAAGTAAATGCTGCAATGAAAGCCGCTTCAAATGAAAGTTATGGCTACAATGAAGATGAAATTGTAAGTTCAGATATTGTGGGAATGCATTTTGGTTCTTTATTCGATGCTACACAAACAAAAGTACTTACTGTTGGCGAAAACCAATTGGTAAAAACTGTCAGTTGGTACGATAATGAAATGAGTTATGTTTCACAATTGGTTCGCACAGTCCATTATTTTGGTGAATTAATCAGTAAATAAACGTTAGGTTTTTTAAATAAAATAATACCAGCCCTCTCGTAAAAAAGAGGGTTTTTTATTGTTCCTGCTTACGGGAGATGACTGGAAGAAAGTTCTTCTTTATTTCTTTTTCAGGCCTGAGAGATAATTTTCAAGGGCAGAAACCATACTGGGCATTTTTTGTTGCGGAGCAAGAATGTCCGGATGAAATCCGGCGTTAATGACGGCTTTGCGCGTATTGTCGCCAAAAGCGCCGATCAAAGTTCCGTTTTGTTTAAATGATGGACAATTTTCAGTAAAACTTTTTACACCCAGGGGAGTGAAAAAACAGATGATTTGATAATCGTGTTGTTCGATAATATTTTTGACATCGTTTGATATGATCTCGTAAAGTACAGGAATGGCAAATTCGCAACTGTTTTCAACAAGCCAGTTGGTAATCTCACTATCAAAAGAATGTGAGCATGGATATAAAAACCTCTCCTGGTCTTTATATTTTGACATTACCTCAAAAAGATTTTTATTCGTCCCATCGGTGCTATAAAAAACCTTCCTCTTTCTATATAAAATAAATTTCTGGAGGTAAAGTGCCACAGATTCTGTGATGCAAAAATATTTTACTTCCTGTGAAACTGTAATTCGCATTTCTTCACAGGTTCTGAAAAAATGATCAATTGCATTCCTGCTGTTAAAAATTACTGCGGAATAAGAAGGAATGTCAATTTTTTGCTTTCTGAATTCTTTAGAAGAAATTGGCTCTACCCGAATGAATGGCGCAAAGCTTAAATTAAGCTTGTACTTTCGGGCCATTTCAAAATAGGGAGATTTTTCATTATCCGGTTTAGCCTGTGTTATAAGGATGTTTTGAATTTCCTTAATTGTCTTTGGTTCCTTAGGTGCAGTATTTATATCCATTGTAGAAGTCATGCAGTATAGCACAAAGTTAGGATTTTTCGGGCACATACTTTCACAGGCTTGTAAAAATCAAAGGCTAAAATCATATTAAATAATCAATTGCCACTTTATAAATCAACAGAAGGGGAATAATTTCTGCCCCTGCAATGTAAATTATAAAATGAAAAGGATTTAATGGGAATTTTCTATCAATTGCACCATAGCTTTTTATATATCTTGATAAGAAAAATAAACCCAAAACCAATAAAGAAATATTCGTAATCACCGGCAACCATTCCGGTTTGGTAAAAGCCAGTAAAATAATGATCGGAACCAAAATAATTCCAGTGATTTTATTTACAAGAAAAATTGCAAAAATATAATTGTTCGTTGTTTCCTGAATGTCAGAGACCCAACCCATAAATTTTAAGAGGCAAAATTTAATAAAATAGAGTGCGGCAACACTCAAAATGCAAAAAGGCAATAAAATTTTATTGTTGATTAATCTTGGCGGATGATAATCAGTAAAAAGCAGCCAAATATAAATTCCCGTGGTAATCGTAAAAAAAATATTCATGATGAATGAAGGCAATTTCGCCTGTTCAAGCTGATCAGCAAGCTGCGTTTGGCGCAAAGAAGTATTAAAATAAACGCGAAATAAATTTTTAAAATATCCTGAAAAGATCGTTTTAAAGATAGCCAGAATTAAAAGAACAACAGCTAAAGTATAAAACAAGAATTCTTTTCCTTTCACCAGGTGGGGCTTTTCAATTAAATAATGCGGCGCACTTTTTATGTTGATGAATTTATTTTTCAAAAGCCAGCGGTGAACAATAAAATTGTCTGGCTTTAGGGGTGTTGCCGCTAATTTCACTAAGGTGTCTTTTTTGTTAACAGTGTCTTTTTTGTTAACAGTGTCACTGTTATTTCCGCTAAGAATACTTTTTTGCAAATAAATTGAATCTGACTTTTTTACAGGGGTGTCTGATTTAATTTGAGCAAAGGATGGTACCTGGCATAAAATTATTGCAATGCAAATAAAAAAACAGGCGGCTTTTTTCAATTTCATTTTGTCAAAAATAGTTGATATATCCAAAATGGATTCGAGAAGAATTTCTAATATCAAATTTCACATCATTGCGTTTTCCCAATGCATAACTTAAATTTAATAATCCAAATTTGGTTTCAAATTCCAGCCCGATTCCGCCACTGATAAATGAATTGGAAAAATCAGATGTACTAAATATTGTTTTTGTAAAACCAATATCACTAAAACCAAAAAAATAAGAATTCATTCCAACAAGATATCTGTATTCGCTGGTGAACACAGCATACCTGTTTGCATAAATACTTTCTTCATCAAATCCACGAAGAATTTTATAACCGCCAATTCTGAATAATTCATTTTGAAAAGTTTGTGGACTTTCAATAAAACCCATACTCAGAGCTGTTTTCAAAGTGCTTGATTTACCAATTGGGAAAAAGTGTGCGCCAGAAGCAATTATTTTAAAACGGTAGGTTTTTAATTTAATTGAATCATACAAGGAATTAAAATCAAAACCAGGATTTGATGGGTCTTTCAAATTGATGATGTCATTGTTTTTCATTGTTTTTTTTATTCCGGCTGTAGCAGTTATATCAATTTCATTTCCTTTTCGCGGATTGAACCGGTAATTTGTGTTTACAAAATGATACCCGATTCCCACATTGCCTGAACCTACATCTATGTTTGCAGGCAACTGTTTTGTATAAATAATTTGATTGGTATCCACGCCGCCGGAAAGCAAATAATTTTGTTCGTTTTCGTAAAATATTTTGAAAATTTTGTTTGGCGAGGTCATATATTGAAGTCCTAAAATTCCATTGAGTTGTAAATAACTTGAATCTCTTTTCAGCAAATTGAATGACAGATCAATTCCAAAATTTGATCTTAAAATATATGGTTGGGAATAGCCCAAATTTAGTCGTGGAGATTGTGGTTGAAGTTGCTGCCAGTTTAATAAAATACTTTCACCATTGCCTAAAGAATTTTTCAGATCAAGATGAACATCGGCAGTAATTTGAGCCTTGCCGGTTATCGTGTTTGAAGGTGAAAAACCTACCAGCACGTTGATTTGGCTGCTGCGTTTCGGCTCAAGATATAAGTTAAGTGTAGCGCCGGTTCCAAGCATGGTAATATTCCATGCTTGTTGTTGCTGCAAAAATGGAAGCTGGCTGACTAGTTTGCTGATCTGCTGCAACTTTTTATTATCATAAATACTTCCATTATAAATGCCAAGATAATGTTGGAGAAATAAGTTTTTGATCTTTACTTTTCCATAAATCCTGATGCTGTCGATGTGATATAAAGGACCTTTTGTTGCATGTAATTCTGCTGCAATCCGGCCATTTTTTATCTCAATATTTTTTAAAAAAACCTGCGCAAACGGATAACCATGGTTCTCAAAATATTCTAAAATTTTTTGTTGCTGGGATTCCAATTTTGAAAAAGCAAGTTCCTTATTTTCAAACTCATTTTCATTCCAACCTATATTTTCTAATAAGTTTTCGTCAAGACTATCAACAGAGATTTTTGCCCATTTGAATTTTTGCCCTAAATAAATTTTAACTCTTGCATTTGTTGAATCAAAAAATACTGAATCAATTGAGGCGGCCGCAAATCCTTTCAAATGAAGTGTTTGAGGTAATTGATTTAAATACGATTGCGCATCCTCCTTTGTATCAAAAGAGTTTTTTAAATCAGGTTGATGAGGACTATACAAAGTATCTTTGCCTGTAAAAAAGTATTCGACTGAATATTTTTTTTGACAAAAAACTGAATTGGTAACTAAAAATATGATGAAAAAAATGAGCATAGGAATCCTGCTCAAATATTTTTTTACTGGTCGTTTCATTTTGATCTTTCAAATCTAAATTGAAATTCTGAAAGCGCCGATATTCTTCAATTCTAAAACATTAAATTTAAATTTTGGCTGGCATTTATCTTCATATTCCTTTTTGTAAACAGGCCTGTTATTATTGCAATTTTCATTTTTCCACTTCTCTTGCTCATAAAGAAGAAATGGTTGAATCACTGATAAAAGAAATTGAAATAAGAAGTAATTTTTCTAAAGAAAATGAAGCAGCAATTATTTCGGAAGATGAAATTATTGGAACAATTTATTTTGGAGGTGGAACACCAAGCTTACTTTCTGAAAAAGAGCTTCATTCTATTCTTTCCTCAATAAAAGCAAGCTATAAGATCGCAGCCGGTGCAGAAATTACTTTGGAAGCAAATCCGGATGATTTAGATCTTTCAAAATTAAAAGTATGGAAAAATGCAGGCATCAACCGCTTAAGCATCGGTATTCAATCCTTTATTGAACGTGATCTGAAATGGATGAACAGAGCCCATAATGCCGCGCAGGCATTGAACTCTATTGAATTGGCAAGAGAAGCCGGTTTCAATAATTTTTCCATCGATCTGATTTTTGGAACTCCCGGATTAACAGATAAAGAGTGGGAAAAAAATATTAAAACCGTAATTGATTTAAATGTTCCGCACATTTCTTCTTATGCATTAACGGTAGAACCAAAAACTGCCTTGCAAAAATTGATCGGATTGAAAAAGAAAGAAGATGTGAACAATGACGTTCAATCACTGCAATATTTGTTGTTAATGCAAATGATGCGTGCTGCTGGTTATGAACATTATGAGATTTCCAATTTTGCAAATCCCGGTTTCAGAAGTAAACACAACAGCAGCTATTGGCAATCAAAAAAATACATCGGCATTGGCCCTTCCGCACATTCTTTTGATGGGAAAATCAGAATGTGGAATAAAGCAAGCAACATGACTTACATAAAATCATTGCAGCAAAATATCATTCCTTTTGAAAAAGAAATTCTTACTGAAACTCAGAAACTCAATGAATATGTAATGACTTCCTTACGAACGATTGAAGGAATGGATTTGACTTATATTGAAAAAAAGTTTTCGCAAAAAGAAAAAAATCGCATTGAAAATTTATTAATCGGAAAAATAAAAAAGGGAAATTATTTTGAAGAAAGCAATAAAATTATTTTGACAGATGAAGGAAAATTATTTGCAGATGCGATCGCTGCTGAGTTATTTTTATAAACGGAATCGGAGATAAAGTTCTTTCAGCACTAATAATTCAATAATTGAATAATCCAATAATTACTTCACCTGCTGCATACTAACCAGTTTTCTGTAAAATCCTTCCAAGGCCAGCAAAGTCTCATGCGTGCCGCGTTCTACGATTTTCCCTTTTTGCAAAACGATGATTTCATCTGCATGTCGAATGGTACTTAATCTGTGTGCAATTACAATACTGGTTCTGTTGTTCATTAAATTATTAATTGCATCCTGAACTAATTTTTCACTTTCTGTATCTAAAGAAGAAGTGGCTTCATCCAAAATTAAAATCGGCGGATTTTTAAGAACTGCCCTTGCAATGGTAAGGCGCTGTTTTTCACCGCCACTTAATTTATTTCCACGCTCACCGATCGTTGTTTCATAGCCATTTTCTTTTTGTAAAATAAACTGATTTGCATTGGCAATCTTTGCCGAATTTATAATGTCTTCTTTCGTTGCATGTTGCATTCCAAGAGAAATATTATTGGCAATCGTATCATTAAACAAAATCGGTTCCTGTGTTACAATTCCCATTTGGTTGCGTAAGGATTCCAAAGAAAAATTTTTGATATTAATCCCGTCAATTAATAATTCTCCTTTTACTGTATCATGAAAACGGGGCACCAGATCAACCAAAGTACTTTTTCCGGCGCCTGAAGAACCAACGAGAGCAACAGTTTTTCCTTTTTCAATTTTTAAATTAATCCCGTCAAGAATGATTTTATCCTCGTAAGAAAATGACACATTTTTAAACTCGATACAATCGTTAAAAGATTGCAGTTTCACAGGATTTGCAATCTCTTTAATCACAACGTCTTCATTGATCAGATGCTCGATGCGCTCTACGCTGGCCGCACCTTTGCGGATGTTATAAGAAGCAGCGGATAAATTTTTTAATGGCTGAATGATCTGCGAAAAAATTAAAATGTAGGCGAAAAAATCTCCGGGATCAAGAAACGTATTATTCAGGACCAAACGGCCACCATACCAGAGAACACAGACAATGGCGGTAATTCCTAAAACCTCGCTAACGGGCGAAGCAGAATCACGCTTTCTGATCGCTTTATTTTTGATATGAAGCAATTCGTTATTCTGAATGTTAAATTTTTTGAATTGTTTCTTCTCCGCATTAAAAGCTTTGATGACCCGAATTCCACCAAGTGTTTCTTCAATAGTTGAAAGAATAGCACCAAGTTTTTCCTGCAACATCATGCTTTGTTTTTTTAAAGAACGTCCAATACGTCCAATAATAAAACCCGCAACTGGCAGCAATAAAATCAAAAACAGAGTCAGCTGTGGGCTCAACACAATCATGTAAGCCAGAAACAAAAGAATTGTAACAGGTTCCCTGAAAAGTGATTCCAATAAATTTACCGAGGAGGTTTCAACATCACTCAGATCATTGGTGAGCCGGCTCATGATGTCGCCCTTTTTCTGATCATTAAAATAACCGATCGGTAATTCCAGTATTTTTTTAAACATACTTGTGCGCATATCATTGACAATCAGGTTGCGGATTGGAGTCAAAAGATAAATCGATAGATATAAAAAAATATTTTTTAAAATAATAAAAGTCAGGATCAAAATACAAATAACGCCAAGCGCTTTTATATCGCCACCTGGATGCTGAACCACATTGTATATCCAGATTTTAAATTCATTTACCGGATTGATGCTGGAAAAAAAACTGTTACTATTACCAACAGCACTAAGCGTATTTTGTTTTTTGAAAATAAGTAATAAAAAAGGACTTAAAAGCCCCAGTGATATTACAGAAAAGAGGTTGGAAAGAATATTAAAACCGAAATAGGTAAAAATTAACTTCGGGTATTTGCGCACATATCGAAAAATTGTCCGTAAACTCTTCATTAAAACAATTGAAATGCTTATTAATTTGAAATCGCAGCAAAGTAACTAATTTTACAAAGAACCATAATGATATATAATGACAGAAGGTAAAAGACAAAAACAGGTTGCACAGGAAATCTCCAAAGAACTCAATGATATTTTTTTAAAAATGGGATTGAATATGGTCGATGGTGGAATGACCTCAATTTCTTCGGTGAAAATTACTCCTGACCTTTATGAAGCAAGAGTTTATTTAAGTTTTTTCCAGGTGAAAAACCCTGAATCAGCTTTAGAAAAATTTAAAGATCTGAGCAGTGAAATCCGGGGTGAACTTGGAAAAAGAATGCGTCATCAATTGCGCAGCATTCCTCAACTTACATTTTATTTGGATGATACATTGGATTATGTTTTCAAAATTGAAAAATTACTTGATGATATAAAAAAGGGGCCGAAAGCATCAGGCGGAGAAAATGAAAATGATAAAAACCACAATAATCAATAATTTAATAATTCAATAACTTCTCTTTTGTATTTAAAATTTGCATGGCGATATTTTAAGGCAAAAAAAAGCACGAATGCCATCAATATTATTGCGTGGGTAACAGCCGGCGTTATTGCTTTTTCCACAATGTGTCAGGTTCTTGTTCTGAGTGTTTTTAATGGCTTTGAAGATTTGGTAAAATCGCTTTATTCCAATTTTTATTCTGATGTAAAAGTTGTTCCTGATAAAGGAAAAACGTTTGTTCTTACACAGTCCCAATTAAAACAAATCCATCAAATTCCGGGAATAAAAGGCTCTTCTCTTGTGATTGAAGAGAAAGCATTATTGCAAAATGGAGAACAGCAAACTGTTGTTTTATTGAAGGGCGTTGATTCGAATTATTTTAAAGTTTCCGGTGTTCCTCAAAAAATGTATCATGGTGTTTTTAATGTGGGAACTGTTGATAATCCAAAACTTATTTTAGGAGCGGGAATTGAAAGTGCGATTGGCATTCAGGCTGATAGAAATCTTTTTCCTGTAACAGTTTTTCTGCCTAAAAAAACGAATTCAGATAATGTAAACCCATTGTCGGCTTTGAGCGAGGGGAATGCTACTACATCGGGAAGTTTTGCTATCCAGCAGGATTTTGATAACAAATATGTGATTACTAATCTTCCTTTCATGCGACAACAAATGAATTACCGGTCAAATGAATACAGTGCTTTGGAAATTTCATTGTTTGATCCCGCGCAAACAGATGATTTTACCAAAACACTTCAAAAATTACTGGGAAATAAATACAAAGTGCTTACAAAATATCAGCAAAACATAAGTCTTTACAATTCAATGCGATTGGAAAAATGGTTTATTTACGCTGTGCTCACTTTAATTCTTATCATCGCTGCATTCAATATGGTAGGCGCCTTGACGATGCTTGTTCTTGAAAAAAGAAAAGATATCAGTGTATTACAATCAATGGGAGCGGACAGATCTTTGATCAAAAAAATATTTTTATCTGAAGGAATTTTATTGGCAGTCATTGGGGCGGCGACCGGAATTATTTTAGCATTGATCATTGCTTTTTTGCAAATGAAATTTCATTTGATCAAACTTGAAGGGAATTCTTTTTTAATAGATTATTTCCCTGTAAAACTGGTGTTCACAGATTTTGTTCTGGTCGTTTTCACAGCTATGGTCATTGCTTTTATTGCTTCTTGGTTTCCTGCAAAAAAAGCGTCGCAACAGATGTTTAATTTGAAAGCTTAGATGGTTTAAAAATAATTGACTGAAAAAGCTTTTGATTATTCCTCATTATTTCTAATTTTGTTTTTCTGTTGTTCAGAAATTTTTCGTCACTTCAATTTCCTTTCGAAAAGCAAACGATTGCTCTTTTTGCAGTTATGACAGTTGATTTACCTTTCCATATCACTTCATTTTTTCAGTTTTATTCTTTCATTTAAAAAGAAAATTTCAAAAAGGACATGCGGATTTTTACAATAAATTTTTTTAAAAATTATCGCAGCAGAATGTTTTTTGCATTCGCGATATTTTCATCCATTTCCCTAAATTGTTTCTCTCAAACAAGAAAATACACAAGCGTTTATTCTGACAATATCAAAGGCGGCGTCACAATTTTGGGGAATACTTTAATGAATATTGTCGATAGTACAGGCGCTGCTGATCTTGCCAAAATGAACGATAATGCCGCTGACGGAAACAGCATTTACGGGAACGACATGGAGGATATGGAATACGTTGATATTGATGGAAATAGAGGCGCAGCAAGCTTTACATATAATTCTTCTTCCGCAGATCTGATTCTTCCTTCCGGAAGTAATACCATTAAACTTGCACGGATTTATTGGGGTGGACGGATTGCAGATGCTGAATTTAACCTCTCAACAAACGCAAACAGAATCATCAAAATCAGAAAAGGAATTTCGGGTGCATATTCGGATATAACTGCTTCAGGAATAGATACTATCACAATTGTTGATGGATTTACGCAATTCCAGGGATATGCCGATATCACTGATTTTATCAAGGCAAATGGTGCCGGAACTTATGAAGTGGCAAATGTCCCTTTAAGCACAGGTGCTATTGCTGATGGCGGAAATCACGGTGGCTGGAGCATTGTTGTTGTGTACGAAAACCAATCTCTTCCTTTTAATAGTATTCGTGTATATGACGGCTTTGAAGTAGTTTATAATGGCGGCAATGATACGACCAGCACCATTACTTTAACCGGACTCAATGTTCCTTCTGCACCGCTTCAATCTTCTGATGCAAAAATGGGAGTTGTTGTTTGGGAGGGGGATGCCAATCTTCCCGGTGATTTTTTAAATATCAATGAACAACCATTTTCAAACGCAACCAATCCGCCTTACAATCTTTGGAATGGAACGATCACCAGTAACGGCACTCATGTTACTACAAAAAATCCAAATTATACCAATCAAATGGGAATTGATATAGATCAGTTTGATGTCGGAACCGGTTATGGAATCGCTCCGAATGCCACTTCTGTTGCCCTTCAGTTTGGAACTATTGCTGATAAATATTTTCCCGGAGTTTTTACTTTCACTGTTAAAATGAAAGACACTGGGCCACTGCCGGTCACTTTATCTTCCTTTTCAGCTTCACTCTCAAAAGACCAGGTTGTCAATCTTAACTGGAGTACTTCAATGGAAATAAACTGCAGCCGGTTTGTTGTTCAAAGAAGTTTTGATGGTATTTATTTTACTGATATAGCAACAGTTGACGGAAATGGTTCTACCAGTCTTTTTCATTCTTATGCTGCAACAGATCTTGCTTATTCATTTATCAATTCTGTTGTCTATTATCGGTTAAAGCAAATTGATTTTGATGGCAAAGCAAATTTTTCAGATATTATTGCAATTAAAATTAAAAATGAAAACAAAAATGTGGTTATTTCCCCCAATCCATTCAAAAATTTTATCAATGTAAATTTTCAGTCTGATAAACGAAAGCCTTTATCCATAAAAATTTTTAGCGTTGACGGAAAGGAAATGAAATCAAAACAAACTTTTGTAAATCCGGGAAATAATTATTTAAGAATAGATGGTCTCTCCAGCATTCCTCCGGGAAATTATTTGTTACTATTATTTTCGGAAAACAAAAAAATTGTTGAAAAAATTACGAAGAATTAAATATAAAAATGGCGTTATTTCTTCTGCCAATTAAAGTTTTCATGAATTAAAAGGCTTGATTCTTGCGAATATTTTTCTAAATGAAAAAAATTATGAAAATAAAATCTTTAGGAAGTCATGGTTTAACCGCTTCAGAAATGGGGCTTGGCTGCATGGGAATGAGCGATTTTTACGGGCCGCTAAATGATGAGGAATCTATAAAAACGATTCACAAAGCTTACGATCTTGGTGTAACATTTTTTGATACTGCCGATATGTATGGGCCATTCAAAAATGAAATTTTAGTTGGAAAAGCAATCAAATCATTCAGAGATAAAATTACACTTGCAACAAAGTTTGGTATTTTAAGAGACCCTGCAAATCCGAAAGTAAGGGGTGTGAATGGTAAACCGGAATATGTAAAAAGCGCTTGTGAAGCGAGTCTGAAGAGATTAAATGTAGATGTAATAGACTTATATTATTTGCATAGAAAAGATCCTGAAACACCAATTGAAGAAACGATTGGGGCGATGGCCCAACTGGTAAAGGAAGGAAAAGTAAGAGCTATCGGCGTGAGTGAAGTAAATGTCGAAACCCTTCGCAAAGCAAATGCTACTTTTGCTCTTTCTGCCTTACAATCAGAGTATAGTTTATGGTCGCGCGAGCCTGAAGCAGAAATTTTGCCAGCCTGTAAAGAATTGGGAATTGCATTTGTTGCTTATAGTCCGCTTGGCCGTGGATTTTTAACAGGGCAAATAAAAAGTTTCGAAGACCTTGATGAAGATGATTTTCGGAGAACATCGCCTCGTTTCCAGGGGGAAAACTTTAATAAGAACCTTGACCTTGTAAAAAAAATAGAAGCAATCGCAAAGGGGAAAAATTGTACGCCCTCTCAATTAGCGCTTGCCTGGGTAATGGCCCAGGAAGATTTTATTTTCCCAATTCCCGGAACAAAAAGAGTGAAGTATCTGGAAGAAAATGTCAAAGCAACAGAAGTGAAATTATCGGAAAAAGATTTACAGGAAATTGAAGACGTATTTCCCAAAAATGCCGCTTCAGGACCGCGTTATACAGAAGCAGGAATGAAGACAGTGAATTTGTAACTTCATTTTTAAGGCTCAGTTAATTTGAAGGCAGAAGGCAAAATTTCAATCGAAAAATATTTGCTGGTTTGTGCAGGATCACCATCAATATGCAAAGGGGCGAGTTGCGGGTTTTCTATTTTCAGTTTCGTTGTTTGAAAATAAATCATGTTCTTTTTGTCAATTTCTTTTTTAGAAAACTGTTGAGTTTTTCCAGAGATAATTTGCTGCGCAAAAGATAAAACGGCTGTGGCTTTATTTGTTTTTTGTAAAACAACGATATCCAGTAAGCCATCACGAATACTTGCTTTTGGTGCTACTTTAAAATTATTTCCAAACTGATTACTGTTGGCAATGCAGATGAAAAATGCTTCTACATTTATTTTCTTTTCATCAACTTGAATTGTAAACGGATATGTTTTTGCTGAAATAAAATTCTTTATCGCAATCTTGGTGTATGCATGAAGCCCTCGTGTTTTTCCTTCGGAAAAATCATGCGCCACTTTTGCATCGAAACCTAATCCGCTGACATGTACACTCAACTTTTTATTGATTAAAAAAACGTCGGTACATCGTGATTTTCCTGCAAAAATTATATCAATAGCTTCCTCAACAGAATCGGGAATTCCTGCAGTTCGTGCAAGTCCGTTTCCAGATCCGAGCGGAATAATTCCAATATTTACGGGCGCATTTAAAACAGAAGAAATAATTGGCGACAAACTTCCGTCGCCGCCGCAGATGGCAATATCTGTGATGTTCCCGTTCTTAATTTTATCATGTAAAAACTGATAATCACCATCTTTGGAAGTGAATAGAATTTCAAACGAAATATTTTTTTCCCCGCACTTCCGGATGATCGTTTCTTCTAACTTTAATTTGTTTTTGATGCCGGAAATTGGATTGATAAAAAATAAAATTTTGCGGCCCATTTATTCTGTTATTTATGAACAAAAATTCGTTTTATCATCAGTTCAATGCATTCCACAACATATCTTTTAATTCCATTATACCTTTATTGGTCATCGATGAAATAAAAATATGTGGAACTTTTTCCGGCAATTCTTTTTCAACCGCCTCCTTCAATTCGTCATCCAATAAATCACTTTTACTGATTGCAATCAGGAACTTTTTATCAAGCAATTCAGGATTGTATTCCTTCAATTCATTTTGCAAAATTTTAAATTCTTGCGCATGATCTTTACTGTCGGCAGAAATCACAAAAAGCAATACCGGATTGCGTTCGATATGTCTCAAAAACCTGTGCCCAAGCCCTTTTCCTTCTGCGGCGCCTTCTATAATTCCGGGCAAATCAGCCACGCAAAAACTTTTATTATCGCGATATTCAACAATGCCGAGTTGTGGCGTTAAAGTAGTAAAAGCATAATCGGCAATCTTTGGTTTTGCTGCAGTGATTACAGAAAGCAAGGTGGATTTTCCGGCGTTTGGAAATCCTACCAAGCCCACATCAGCAAGCACTTTTAATTCCAAGCTCACATAGCTTTCCTCACCGGCTTCTCCCGGTTGGGAATGTTCAGGAGCCTGGTTGGTAGGCGTTGCGAAATGGGAATTTCCAAGTCCGCCGCGGCCACCTTTTAATAACACTTTTTGTTCACCGTCCTCTAAAATTTCTACCAGCCTTCCATCTTCTTCAATGGTTGCAATCGTTCCAAGCGGCACATCAATAATGATATCTTTCCCATCGTGGCCGGTGCAATTATTCTTACTCCCGTTTTCACCATTTTCGGCAAAAATATTTTTATAATAACGCAGATGTAAAAGGGTCCAAAGATTTTTATTGCCGCGCAAAATAATGTGGCCGCCTCTTCCGCCATCACCACCATCAGGGCCGCCAAAAGCGGTAAGCTTATTGCGCAAAAAATGCCGGATTCCTGCGCCGCCATGCCCGCTTCTGCAAAAGATCTTTATTAAGTCTATAAAATTTGATTTTTCCATCCGGTAAATTTCGTGAAGTTTTTTTAGGAATTGTTTTTGTAATGTTACACGAAAAAAAATGATTAAAATAATAACTTTTGTGGTGGTTTTATTTTTATTCTCCTGTAGCAATCACAAGAAGCTGGAGGACACAACAGGCGTGCCTTTGTGCCTTCAAAATAATATTAAAACAATGGCGGCAAACCCATCTGAAGGCTTGCCGCAGTCTGTAACGCGTTATAATTATAAGGGCAAAACTGTTTATTATATGGTGGCTCATTGTTGTGATAAATTCAATATTGTCTTCGACAGCGCCTGCAATATTTTAGGATATCCTGACGGTGGATACACAGGAAGAGGTGATGGAAAAATGCCTGATTTTCACCAGGATGCCACCGATGGAAAAGTAGTTTGGGAAATGAAGTGAGAAACTTTATTCGTTGCAGAAAATTCTATCGAGTTTTACATACACTTCTTAGCGCCTCCTCCTTGTCTCATTCCACGTTTTATAATGAAATTTATCATTTTCATTTTCAGAAATTGCTTGCCGCAAAGGCTCGCAGACTTTCCATTCATTTTTCATTGCCTCGGTTAATTCCTGATACAGTTTTGTTCCTTCAGTTTTCCATTCGATCCTTTCATCTGAAATTTCTTTGATGATCTTTGCAGGATTTCCAATCAGCAAACTTCTTACGGGAATATGTTGGTCAGCTTTCACAAAACTTAATGCACCGACAATACATTCATCTTCTAAAATCACATTGTCCATGATCACAGAGTTCATTCCAATCATACAATTTTTACCAATCGTTGCGCCATGAATGATAGCTCCATGGCCAATATGGGCATTTTCTTTTAATAAAACTGTTACTCCGGGAAACATGTGGATGGTGCAGTTTTCCTGCACATTACATCCATTTTCAATAATTATTTTTCCAAAATCTCCACGAAGAGCTGCCCCCGGCCCGACGTAAACATTTTTGCCAATAGTTACATTTCCTGTAACTGCTGACTGCGGGTGAATAAAAGCTGATTCATGAATTACAGGAATATGATTTTTGTATTGATAGACCATGCTAATTTTTTAATAAAAGTTGGAAGTTCAGTCAAATAAAATTCTGGATTATGAGCTTTTAAAAAGTTGAATAAGTTTCATTAATCTGTGCATGAAAAAATTATAAATGAAAATATTTTATCTAAACATTTCTTCTGCTTCCAAAATACTGTCCGGTTTTCCTACATCTATGAATTTTGAATCACTATGGTCAAACGCTTCAATAATGGGAGTTTTAGCCAATTCGAGATAAACATTCACCATCGAAAATTTTCCTTCCATTTTTATTAAAGGAAAAATTTTGGGAGAAATAATATGAACTCCGCTAAAGGCCTTTTGACTAAATTTTCCTGATTTCCTGCTGATCTTTTGCTCGCCGGTTTTTTCATTTTTCCAACCGCACAAATGATTGGATTCATCAAACAAAAAATACCGCGAAGTAGTTCTTGAAGTTACAGCAAGGGTGGCAAGCGGATTATTTAGTTGATGTTGAAAAATCATTTTATTTAAATTCATGTCGGTTAAAACGTCAACATTTATTACAACAAATGGTTCTGTATTTTTTTCAAAAAACCAGGCTGCTTTTTTTATCCCTCCACCGGTTTCAAGCACTTCATCTCTTTCATCAGAAATGGAAATGTGACTTTCAAATCCATTATTTTCCTTTATGCAATCAATGATCTGATCTGCAAAATGGTGAACATTCACAATCACATCAGTTATTCCAAAAGAAGCGAGATATTCTATATTTCTTTGCAAAATAGTTTTGCCATTTACTGTTGCCAATGCTTTAGGATGCTGATCAGTAAAAGGCTTCAGCCGTGTGCCAAAACCGGCCGCAAGGATCATTGCTTTCATTCAAAGAAAATTTAATTTTCTTAATTTGTGTAATCCGTGTTTAAAATTCGTGTTATCTAAAATCCTTTCCTCTCGTAAATATTTTGTTCGATGTGATTCAATTCAATTTTTACTTTGAATTTATTTCGGAGATAACGGGTAAGAGAGTCGGCTGCATAAACACTACGATGCTGTCCGCCGGTACAGCCAAAACTGATTGTTAGAGAATCAAAATTTCTTTTGATGTAGTCTTCAACTGAAATATCGACAATGTTATAAACGCTGTTTAAAAATTCTGGCATAGCCGTTTGCTGTTCCAGAAAATCTATCACAGGTTTATCCCTTCCTGTCAACATTTTAAACTCCATAAATCTTCCCGGATTCAGCATGCCACGACAATCAAAGACAAATCCCCCGCCGTTCAAAGTTTTCTCTTGCGGATAGCCGGTTTTTAAATAAGAAAAGCTATTGATCGTAACAATCAACGGCGTAGAATCATTTGCCTGTAAAGGTTTGAAGCGATCCACAATTTCATCCTGCACAATCAGATTGATAATACGTTCATATTCGGGCAGAGAAATTCCCATCTTTTTATTTTCTGAAAACCACTTTAGATTACTGAGCGCCAAAGGAATGCTGGTTAAAAATTGGGCTTTCCTTTCGAATAATCCGCGAAAGCCATAAGCACCTAAAACCTGCATCAACCGGATCAACACATAACCATTATATTGACTAACGAAACGGATTCTGTCAATTGGCTTTTGTAAAATTTCACTTACACAATCCATATAATATTCGAGCAATGAATTTTTCCAATCATCAGAAAGATTGGCCCGCGCCTGCCACAATAAAGAAGCAACATCATATTGTAAAGCGCCTTTCATTCCCCCCTGGTAATCAATAAAATGAACCTCCTTATTTTGTATACAAATATTCCTGCTTTGAAAATCACGGAACATAAAATATTTGTGTTCCACACGCTCGAGATAGTTACTCAATGCTTCAAAATCATCAATCAGTTTTTCTTTGTCATAAGGAACTTTCAGCGTGTCTAAAAAATAATATTTGAAATATAAAAGATCACTCATGATTGCCTGCCTGCCAAATTCTTTCGATGTTAAATAATAGGAATTATCCAGGTCTTTTATTCCATTAATCTGAAGTTCTGCAAGCGATTTTAAACTTTTTTTAAACAGGTCATATACATAATCATTTTCACCAAACTTTTCTAATTCATTTAAAAGTGAAGTTGGCCCGAAGTCCTGTTGAATATACATTTGAGCATCATCAGAAACAAAAAGAATCTTAGGAACTGGAGCATTTATTTTTGAAAATTGTTCAGTAAAATATAAAAAAGTTGTACTCTCTCTCCGGTTTTCATTAAAGGTTGCGATGTAAGAATTTGCTTCTGTGATAATGCGAAAATAAATCCTGTCGCCACCAGATTTTGGAAGTTTTTCAATATTCAGAATTTTTTCCGGATTAAATTTTTCAAAAAAAGATTTAATATTTTCAGCAATTGGCCCCATATAAAAAGATTGGTGGTAAAAATAATGGTTTTTGAAAATCAATTCAAGAGGAAATGATTCTTCAATTAAAAATGATTTGATAATTGGATAAGACGAAATGTGAAGATGATGAATAAATGTTTGTAGGAATGGTTTTTCCCAATTGGAAAGGGTGTAAAAAGCGTTGATAACTATTTTTAAAAGAGTATAAACTTTATTTACATTTGAAAATGGTTCGTTGAAAATAAATTCTAAACTGCTTTTGTTTTTGGTTTATTTTGAAAAATCATTTCGTTCCTGCAACACACTTTCGTTAAAAAGTTATAAAGATTCATTCAAAAATCTAAATCAAATTTACAATGGATACCGATTCTAACTTCAAACACATATTTCAAAAAAGTTTCTTTCTTATTCTTCTCACCCCCTTGTTTTTTGCCTGTGAAAACCATCGCTTTGATAGTGATAAAAGGCAGATAATGGCGAAAGACGTGATCCGGGATCAACTTCGCAAAGCGCATTCTTATGATGTAACTGCTTTTCACGAAGATACAGTTGCAGTCGCCAATGATTCTAATTTTAAAAAAGAAATTCAATACACATTAGACATTGAATATCTTGATTCCAATAAAGTTTTTCAAAAGAAAAAAGGCATAGTGATGTTTACGCCTGATGGAAAATCAATCATCAATTCAAAAATAACTGATCGCTAATTTTATTTCAAAAAGATAATTTTTAATTATGAGTTCATTAAAAGAACGCTTTTTAGCGCTTGATGTTTTCAGAGGAATGACCATTTGTTTTATGATCATTGTAAATACTCCCGGAAGCGGAGCGATTCCTTATCCGCCGCTGGAACATGCCACATGGCATGGTTTTACGCCGACAGATCTTGTGTTTCCTTCGTTCTTATTTGCTGTTGGAAACGCAATGAGCTTTTCTTTAAAAAAATATGAACTGATCAGCAACTCTGCTTTTCTTACAAAAGTTATTAAACGAACTATCCTGATTTTTTTGATCGGTTATTTAATGTATTGGTTCCCGTTTTTCAGATTGAATGAGGCTGGTGAAATTATTGGAGCGCCGATCGCAAACACAAGAATCATGGGCGTTCTTCAACGAATCGCACTTTGTTATTTTTTCGGTTCGCTGATGGTTCATTATTTATCTTCTAAAAAAATAATTATCGTTAGTATTATTTTATTGATTGGATATTGGTTGATATTACTGGCTTTCGGAAATCCATCGCAACCGTTAAGCATGTCGGGCAATGCGGGGCTTTATCTCGATAAATTTTTAATGGGAAATAATCATTTGTATCATGGCGAAGGAATTCCTTTTGATCCGGAAGGATGGCTTGGAACTTTGCCTGCTATCGTCAATGTGATCATTGGTTTTTTTGCCGGAAAATTTATCCAGGAAAAAGGTAAAACTTTTGAATGCCTTTCAAAATTAATGCTCGTTGGCGCTTTATTTATTTTCCTTGCTTTATGCTGGAACATCCTTTTCCCGATCAATAAAAAATTATGGAGCAGCCCTTTCGTTCTAATTACTTGTGGCATTGATCTGATCCTCATTTCCGCTTTGATCTATATTTTGGAAATGAAAAACTGGAATATCTTTCGCTGGTCCGGCTTCTTTCAAATCTTCGGAAGAAATCCTTTGTTCATTTATATTCTTTCAGAGCTTTTGGTGGTAGTACTTTTCATGATTCACGTCAATCCGAATGAAAGTTTATTTAACTGGCTGAACAGGATCATTTTTCAAACAGTTGCGCCGGGCCCGTTTGGCTCCTTTTTGTTCGCCATTTTTTATATGCTCATCTGCTGGAGCATCGGCTGGTGGCTGAATAAGAAAAGAATTTATGTGAAGGTTTAGGCGAAGAATTTATAGCCAACGAAGATATATTTAAGATTTTTAAAACAGCCTTCCCTGTTCCCCGGGCCTTCTGAAATCTGCCATATTCATTTTCCATCTGTCGCCGTTCATTCCATATAATTTGCCGTATTTTTTATATTGCTGGCTTACGATTTCAGCGATGCTTCCTGCACCGCGCATGCGTAATCCCCATCGAGTATCGTTTACTTTTCCATCGTGGCTTGCTTCGATTAAATGCCAGACCTTGTCCGCACGATCAGGGAAATTTTTATACAACCAATCATAAAATAAAAATTTTATTGAGCCATTCAAACGGATAAAAGTGTATGCGGTGAACTTCGCTCCGGCTTCGCTTCCTGCTTTCATAATTCTCTGCATCTCATGTTCATTCAATCCAGGAATCATGGGGCCCATCATGATTCCCATGTGAACTCCTGCGGCGCTCAATTCTTCAATCACTTTCAACCTTTGTTTGGCGGTGGCCGTTCTTGGTTCCATCACTCTTCGCAGATCCTCATTAAAGGAAGTAACAGAAACCATTGCGGAAACCAAATTCTTTTTTGACATTTCCTGCAAAATATCTTTGTCTTTGATGATCCATGAATTTTTCGTGAGAATGCCGACAGGTTGATTAAATTCGTTACAAACTTCTAGCAATCCTCGTGTCAATCTATATTTTTGTTCTGCAGGTTGATAGCAATCTGTGTTACCACTGAGCATGATCGGATGAGGATCCCATTTTGGATGCATTAATTGTTTCCGAAGCATCTGGGGCGCATTTATTTTGACAATTATTTTTCTTTCAAAATCAAGCCCGGCGCTGTAACCCCAGTATTCATGCACATTCCGTGCATAACAATAAATACACCCATGCTCGCAGCCTGCGTAAGGATTCATACTGTACATCATTCCCAGATCAGGGCTGTCCACCTTATTTACAATCGTTTTTACATTTTGTTCAATGTATTGTGTGTGAAGGTTAGGTTTCCCCCAATCATCGATAGATTCAATTTCTTCCTGAGATTGTTGGGTTTTTAAAAAACGGTTGGATGTATTGAATTGCGCGCCACGGCCGGATAAATATTGTTGTTGTTCTTCCTTTTGCTGCGGCGCTACTTTAAAATGATCTTGTTTTAATTGTGTTTTCACAGTTTACTTTTTTATTGAAACAGATCCGGATGTTTCTTTGTTTTCTAAATAAATAATTGAGCTTGTTGAACTTTTGGGGGCAAATTTGAAAATTCAAATCGTCTTACGAGCTGGTATTTTGCACCGATTGCTCTTTTTAGCAACAACATACCATCTGCTACAAATCTTCCTGTGAAATGCCGGTTGCTGAAATCAAGCCAGCCTTTTTCATATTGCCAGGCCAATAATTGTCTTGCAACGGTTAAATGAGGATTATCCATAAGATGCGGCTTATTCTCTTTGTTTAACGTCATTAATTGCTGTGCTGATTTTAATTCTTTTATTATATTTTGAAGTTGTTGTTTTGATTCTACATTAATAAATATGGTATGGCTAGGAGAACTGCCATAATCCTTTAAATCAACTTTAAAAGGATGATAACTCCTGGCTATCGAATTTAAGTGATTCATGAGCCGTTGTTCTCTTATTTCAAATTGTATAAAGTTTACAAGAGTGATATGGGGATTTGAATAAACCGCAGCGGGTGATTTATACTTTTCAGAAAATTCTTTTTGTACCTGCAAAATCTTATCGCGTAAATCCTCGTGCGGACTTAATACAAGCAGATATTCATTATAATGATACCCGGAAATTGGTTTAATCGTTTTTAACTCCATGATGAAATAAATAAGTTGCCTGCCAATAAATTTAGTGTAAATTTACTAAATATTTTAGTATTTAACCAAATTCTTTTTATGCAAAACGACCAGTTTTATTCCGCCGGATATAACGGCACAAAGGGTTTCAGCCAACATGAAGTACAAACAGCAAATGCAACAGGTTTTGGTGCCGCGGCAGACGATTATATGGAGCGCGGCATCGATCTTAATGAAGAACTGATCCGAAATAAACCCGCCACTTTTTTTATGCGAATCAGCAGCGATGCGATGAAAGCTTCAGGCATTTTTAAAGGTGATGTGGTGATCGTCGACCGCTCGTTAAAAGCGGTTAATGGAAAAGTAATTATTGCCACTTTCAATGGGGAAATGCTTATTCGGCGTTTCGAAAAGATAAATAACAAAGTGAGACTGCTTGCTGACAATAAATTATCGCCTATAGATATAGATTTAACTTGCGAAGGTTTTGAAATCTGGGGCGTGGTTACGTATGTTATTCATAAACCATAATTTCTTTCTATGGAGGAAGAAAAAAGGTTTAGAGCGATTGTAGATTGCAACAGTTTTTACTGTTCATGTGAAAGGATTTTCCGGCCCGGATTCGCAAAAGAAGCTTCCATGTAAATTTATTCATCCCCGCTACAGAAAACAGCAAGCGATTATTGATGAATACATTGGATAATCTAAATTTCAGCATGCGAAATGATATTATAAAATTCACCTCCTCAGGAATAAAAAATGATTGGAAAATGGGACGTGAATTTCATTCGCCTGAATACACTTCACGCTGGAAGGAATTGAGGAAGGTGGGGTAAAAAAGATCTTTTATAGGGTACAGCTAAAAAAACAGCTCATTGTAAAATTCTGAAAAAGGTTTTCAAAAAATTGAAAAGAAATCAGTAGAATTTCTTCATTCGCTGTGAACCTATCAAAGCTTATCCTGTGGTTTTTTACTAATTGCCAAAAGCATCATTACTATAGCAAATATCAAAAAAGTAAATCCACAACCCCGGTTTACGGCTGCATGTTCTATTGTCGGGTTGGTTAAACTATAGATCAATAACATTAATCCTACCACGAAAAAAAAGGCGCCAATTACAAAACGCAGATCAAAAAATTTATTCATCTTATGTTATTTAATAGAAAAGAATATTTAAAAATAAAGTGATGGCCAGAACGATAACCGCAACCCACAAAGGATTTTTATACCGAATCCGGTTTTTATCCTGCTGCCGCGGAGTAAGGCTGTAGACCAAACCAACCAATTCGTTTTCCGGTTTTCTTTTTGTAAAAAAACTGATGATTGCTGTTACAATAAAGCAAACTGTAAACGAGATCCAGGCGATATTAAATGCCTGGCTGGTGCCGGAATAAAATGTATGAAGATTGGCAATCGATCCGCCTTTTCCTTCGGCCATTGTCAAAGAATAAGTAATCGCCGCTGTTCCGGTTCCTGATAATAAACCCCAGAAAGCGCCGTTGGCGGTAGATTTTTTCCAAAACATCCCTAACAAAAATGTAGCAAATAAAGGGGCATTTACAAAACTGAAAACCAGCTGCAACAAATCCATAATACTGTTGAATCCACGGGCAACATAAGCGGTAAGAATCGATAATAAGATTCCAACAACCGTTGTTGCTTTTCCAACATTCAGGTAATGTTTTTCACTGGCATGTTTCTTAATGTGGCTCTGGTAAATATCAAAAGTGAAAACCGTATTGAATGCGGTTACATTTCCGGCCATTCCTGACATGAACGAGGCGATCAGCGCCGTAATTCCGACTCCTAGAATTCCACTCGGATATAATTTTGACAGCAGCAAAGGAAGCACCATATTATAGTCGGTTTGTCCGTTTATATTTTTTGGCAGTTCAAATCCTGTGAATTGTTTTTGTAAGGCTAATAAAATAATTCCCGGAACGATCACGATCAACGGCATGAAAATTTTTGGCAAAGCTGCAATGATCGGGGTCCGTCGTGCATCATTGAGGTTATGTGAGATCATCGCTCTTTGAACTACCAAAAAATCCGTACACCAATATCCAAAAGCCAGAACAAAACCCAATCCGAAGATCATACTGAACGCATCGGTTCCCATTGGGTTACCAGCAGGATTGCTCATCCCTTTCCATAAATGCAACTTAGCATTTTCAACATTGGCAAGAATTCCATGTAAGCCGCCAGCCTGCTGCATTCCGATATAAATCAAAGGTGCAATTCCTAAAACGATCAGAAAAAACTGAAGTACTTCATTATAAACTGCGCTGGTTAGTCCACCTAAAAAAGTGTAAGCCAAAACGATTCCCGCGGCTACCCAAATAGATACATTAAAATCCCAGCCTAAAATGGTTTGCATCAACATCGCCAAAGCATACAGGGAAATTCCTGAAGAAAAAATTGTCATCGCTGCAAACGTAAATGCATTAAAGGTCCTGGTCTTTTCGTCGAAACGAAGTTTTAAATATTCAGGAACACTTCGCGCCTTGCTTCCGTAATAAAAAGGCATCATAAAAAGCCCTAAAAAAACCATAGCAAACACAGCACCGAGCCAATAAAAATGCGCGGTGTATAATCCATATTTCGCTCCGTTGGCAGCCATCCCCAGCACTTCCTGTGCTCCAAGATTGGCAGAAATAAATGCAAGGCTGGTGATCCACAACGGAATATTCCGTGTGCTCATTAAAAAATCATTCGCTGTTTTTATTCGCTTTTTTAATAAAAATCCAATGCCAAGAACAAATAAAAAATAAAGGCCAATTATTCCGTAATCGATAAAATGTAATTGCATAAAAGATGTTCGCTTTTAGTTTTGATTTGTTAGAAATTCATTTTTTATTTCGTCATAAAATTTGATAAAATGATTTGCTTTTCCATCGAGATCGAAAATAGATTCCCAGGTGCTTAAAGGCTCCCAGATAAAAGTGCCTTCCATTTTATTTCCAGCAATGGAGAAGGCGATTTCATTCACTTCTTTTTTTAATTGAGAATATTCTGCAATAATTACCGGCTTATGATATTTTTCCTGCAGCAAGGTCAGATTGTTTTTCAAATCTTCCAAAGTTCCATGCCATTTTGGATAATATGATTCACCAATCACGTCAAAAGAAACACCCCGGCTGATCATATTATCCAGAAAAAATTCAGACTCCGCATTTTGTCCGCCTAATGCAATATGCAGCAAAGTAATTATTGATGGATCGGTTTTTTTTACCGCGGCCATTCCTGCATTTAATAACATGGCAAGACTATCTAAATGTTGCACATTTCCTTCAGGCCAAATGATTCCGTGATTGATTTCATTTCCACATTGCACCATATCAGGCAATGTTCCCTGGGCTTTTAACGTTTGCAAAACATGGGTGGTATAATCAAAAACTTTTTTTGCCAGATCTTTGAAATCCAGATTCTTCCACGCTTCCGGTTTAAATTGTTTTCCCGGATCAGCCCATGTATCGCTATAATGAAAATCCAAAAGAAACTTCATGCCGGCGCTTTTAATTCTTTTTGCCATTTCCAAAGTGTGAGGCAAATTGCAAAAACCTTTGCCGGGCGAATAACCGCTATCATTTGCGGGATTCACAAATATTCTCAGCCGGATATAATTAAATCCATGATCTTTTAAAATTTCAAAAACGTCTTTTTGAATTTCTCCGTCAGTAAATTTCATTCCTTTTGCTTCTAATTGCGGAAGAAAAGAAATATCTGCACCAAGAATTTTTCCTTCAGGTTTTGCTGTCGAATGAATATGCAATTTTGAAAAAAGATAAGGATCATTTGCGGTGTTTATTTTTTGATTTGGTTTGACAGTGATAATGTCGGTACTTCCATCCCAGAGGCCTTTTGAGCTTGCTTTAAATTTGATATGCCCCGCAATTCCCCCTGCCTGTAAAATCACTCTGCATGTTCCGCTGAAAGAAGTTTGTTTTTCATTTTCTTCGGAAACTATAGTTATTTTCTCTTTGCCGGAATCACTTTTTTCAATGCGAATTATTTTTGCATCACCCATTACAAAAAATTGAATCAGATTATTAGCATCAAAAATCTCATCTCCTTGTTTATCAACGATGGTTACTTTAATAATTGCTTCGTCTTTTCCATTAGCTAAAAGTGTTGTTTTATAAGGAGTAAGAACTACTTCTGCTGGCGTACCTACAATTGATTTTGGTTGAGTTTGACAATAGCCAACAAAAAAAGCTGTTATTAAAAAAGATAAAAAGATTACGGTTTTTCTAAACATTTCTTACAATTAATTCGTATTCCTAAAACTGGGGAAAGATAGAAAAAGAATGAGAAAATGAATGATTTTTATCGTAATTGGTTGTAAAAATTAAAATAAACCGATAAAGACGGCATCAGGATCGCACCTGTAAAGCTTTATTTAGTGTAATTGAAGGACCATGAAAAAGCAAGTTACCTTTTAGAAGTGGATTATGAATATTGGTGATGAGGAAAATAGTGCTGGAGTATACATCTAAATTTCCCCTTTTGTTTCATAAAGCATGAAGATCTATCTGTTCGTTTTCATAAAAAAAACTGCCTCTTTTCGGAGGCAGTTTTTATCAAAAAAATTCGTTCGATTATAGTTTCGTCAATGTTGCCGTATATTTCAATGGATGGCTGAGATCTAAAACGATTTTATAATTACCGGCAGAACCAATCGCGATGTTGTCTCCGCCATAAGATAATCCGTTAAGATTACCGCCTAAATTAATGTCCCATTTCCCATTCGCCCTGAATTTCAGATTATTTGCTGTTAATGCAACAGAATTGATTACCCAAACATGATTGGCTGCGTCATACGTCATTGGAGTATCTCCGCCCCATCCTCCCGGAGTAGCATCACCAATAATTGCCCAGGTAGTTTTTGTTGCAGACCAGGTTAAGGTGGTTGGATTTGCTTTTACATAATAATATCCGGCACCGCCAGGCCACAGTATATTACTGCCAGATGTGCTCAGCTTCCCGCTACCGGCATCTCCATAGGCAGTGTGGTCCCAGTCAGGTGCGTTTGTAATTTTAAAACCAATTCCTGGATTAGCCACATACATGTAGCCTTCAAAATTGAGTAAGTCCGGTACTGTGGCACTTAATTGAGGAGCAGTTGCAGGACTCCATCCTTCATAATCTCCAGGAACCCATAAATATAAGAATGGAAGATAGGTAGTAACACTTAAATTAATAATATTTGAAATAACAGAAGGTACTGTGTTACTTCCTTGAAAAGCTACTACTCTTAATTGTAAATTATTTGCGTTACCTGCTGCTACGCCCGCTAATAAAGCTGCAGTATTTAAGTCGCTAACACTAATATCTTTTGTGAGAGCATTATCCACTTTAAATATCTGAGGATTTGCAAAATTACCTCCCGCAGTATCTATTTGTACCGCATAGCTAAAAGAGAAACTTCCATACTGTGTTGGATTCCATTTTAGCACTACAGCACTGTTTGCAGCATTGTTTATTGATAGTGTTAGCGGATTGGTAGATGAAGGTGTAACCGTAATTGGAACTATATATGGTGTAGTTTTAATAGTTAGCAAGTTTGAAGAATATGCTTCATTATTATTTCCATAAGAAGAAGTTACTCTAATGTCTACACTTGAAGGAACACCTGCAACAACTCCCAATCCTGCCAGGATATCATTAAATTGTTTTCCGGTGAATACGGTATCTTTTTTCCCGGTACTGGTTAACGTATATTCTTTTGCGAAATTTCTTCCCGTGGAATCTATTTCAACTACAAACTTATATAAAGACGAATCCTGAGAATATTTTGGATTGGTCCAGCTAAGTGTAAGTACATTTTTTGCAGAATCTGAAGGGGCGGTAGAAATTGTATTAGTTGAAGAGGTTAATACTACCGGATTCCCATTTTTATAAAATGGCAGATCAGGCACTTTTTTCAAACAGGAAAAGAAAGCAGTTATTACTGCTATTCCTAAAAGAAGTTTTGATAAATATTTCATGAGTTATTTTTTATGCTGAAATTTTTATTTATTTTTTAAATCTTATTGTGGAGTTACACTAAATTTTCCTCTTTGAAAATCTACACTAATTGTATATTTCCCGCTCGCGGCAGGAGCTAACACGTTTGCACCATTAAACACAAAATCTCCCCCATTTACTTCAGCAGGATCATCTGCAGTGGCGATGCTCCATTGCTCATTCCAGGAACCGTTCATTGCTATCAATTTATATTCGCCTCCACCGGTTAGCATAATTGTAATCGTATATAAAGTAGGGCTAACTTGCGTAAACTGTTGTGTTTTCGGATCTACGGTCATTGGATTATTCCAACCACCTGGTGTTGCGCTTCCTACAATAAATAAAGTGCCTGTACTTGGAGGCGCAATTTTGGGAGGTATTGCATAAGGAGTTACGGCATATTTTAAAACATTAGATATCATCGGTTCAGAAGAATTTTTCAAAAAAGAAGTTACTCTTATTTCTATATCATGATCAATCGCAGGGGTTAACTGCAATTGGTTTAATAAATAATCATTAAACTGTCCTTGTGTAATAGAAAAGGACAGGTCTTTATTAACAGAAATAGTTTGTTTATTTATACTGGTAAAATTTGATCCTGTTGTATCTATTTCTATCTGGTAATTGACATCCTGTGAACTGATTCCTGTTGTAAATTTATAATTGGGATTAGTCCATTTTAACGTCAGGGCAGCATTATCTTTATTCAAATAAGATAACGGTAAAGTATCCGATGTAACAGAAGAACTTAACACCGGACTACTGCCTCCCATAAAAAAAATTTTATGCTCATCTTTTTTGCAGGACGTAACTAAGGTGGCAAGGATGGATAGGAAGAATAAATGTTTTATTATTTTTTTCATTTTAATTTCTTTTATCAGTTTAGATTAATTATATCCCGGATTTTGAGTCAGATTAGGGTTTGATTGTAAAACAGATGCAGGAATTGGAAATAAATTGTATTTCGAATCAACTGCAGTTCCTGAAGCAACACCTCCCTTCCAGGGCCATAAGTAAGTGCCGGTAGTAAGCAAACCATATCTAATCAAATCAGTGCGCCGATGACCTTCCCAATATAATTCACGTCCCCTTTCATCTAATATAAACTGCAGGGTTAAATCATTCATAGTTATTTGGCCGGATGAAGTACCTCCATAAGCCCTTGCCCTGATTAAATTCACATAGTTAAGAGCTTTAACCTTGTCTCCACCAGCACCTCCGCGCAAAGTTGCTTCCGCATATATGAGATACATTTCTGATAAACGAAATACGGGAAAGTCAATATCTGCGAAATAACCGGTAGGATCATCAGTTGGCTTGCCGTCAGAACGTATATTCACCCATTTCTTTACATGAGGCCCCTGGTCAAAATTACTTATGTCATTGATAAGCATTTGAGATGGACTTGTTTCATATTTTGAAGTAGTAAACATAGCTCTTGAATCTGTAGCTCCTGTTTTATCTGCAAATAAATTAACGAGACCAGATGTAGCCCTGTATCCATACCATCCGCCACCGGTTACGCCGTAATCTTTAGTAGCTTCATCTCCTGATGCTGCATGCGCAAAAAAAGTGGTATTGCCATATCCTTGTGTATGCAAACCATCTATAGGTACAGCAAACATGAATTCATCTTTTCGCTTATCATTATCTGCCATAAACAATTGAGCATAGCTTGGTTGCAATGAATACCCTCCGCCAATCACTTTTGAAGCGTAAATAATAGCGCTGTCATATTTTGGTGTGCCAGTGTAAACCTCTGCATTTAAATAAATACGAGCCAATAATGCCCATTCTGCTCCCTGGTCAACTCTTCCATATTCAATTGTTTTTACAGGAGCAAGATCGCCATCAATCGCTTTTAATTCGCCTACTATATAATTAAACAGATCTGCTCTTTGAATTTCTTTTGGCAAAGGACCGCCTACCACATTAGCTTCAGTAATAAATGTAGATTTGCCAAACAGATCCATCATTATCCAATAGTTAAAGGCCCGGAGAAACCGGACTTCTGACCTTGCACTTTTGATTGAAGCAGCATCTGCTCCGGTTATCCCGTGAGCTGCAACTGCGTCATCAGTAGAATTCCTTAGATATTCATTCGCTAAAGTAATATTGTACATAGGCCTGGCATACATACCTTTTAAGAATGGATCGGCGCTGGTGAAAGATAAATTATGGTAATCCTGAATTGTCTGATCATTCCAGGCTACCACAGCTTCATCAGTGGGCAATTCTTCGCAATTAAAAAATGGACGTATATATGCGATTTGGGAACCTTCATCCAGTCCGCCACTAATATCCGGCTGTCCTGCAGGCCCCTGGTTTCCACCCGATGCCAGGCCACCATATATTTTTGCCAGAACACTTTTATATCCGGCGGGGGTAGAATAAACTTTATCCGGTGTAAGATCATTTTCCGGGTAAAGGTTCAGCTTTTTTGCACAGGATCCAACAGCCAGTGAGAGTACTCCAGAAAAGAGTATATATTTAAATGTTTTATTGATCATACAATTTTTTTTATTAAATTAGAAATCAAGGTTTGCACCTAGTGAAAAAATACGCGGACGTGGATAGATATTATTATCTACTCCATGCGGATCAGAATTTTCGGGATCTAATCCGGAATATTTTGTAATTACAAAAACATTTTGAACGTTCGCATTTAAACGGAGAGATGAATTTTTAAATACTTTTCCCAGATTGTAGCCGATATTTATATTGTCTAAACGTAAAAAAGAAGCGTTTTCAATATAGTAATCGGACAAATATTGGTTATTTGCAAATCCTGTAGTCAAATAATTAACACTGGCATTTCCGATAACATTGATTGGATTTTTTATGATTCGAAGCACCCCGTTATTTGAATTATAGTTGTTATACAAATAATTTCCAAAAGAACCATGCGCAGCTAATCCCAAAGACCATTTTTTATAATTCAGTTGCGTATTTACCCCTAACAAAATATCCGGTGCCGGCTTTTTATAATAATATTCATCTGCCGCACTCACGGTACCATCCCTATTTCTGTCTTCGTACAGTCCCTCAATTGGTTTTCCCGTTTTTGAATCATATATCTGCTGATAGACATTAAAAGTATATGGAGCATAGCCAACTGCAAATATTCCGATTTGATTACCGGTACCACCGGAAATATTACTTTGAGGAATGGAATTGACCTGGGGCCCCAGATTAGTAATTTTGACATTGTTGTAAGCAACATTAAATCCAAAATCCCAGGAAAGATTCTTTGTTTTAACCGGAGTAGTATTTAATACAAATTCAAACCCTTTGCTCTCCAGGTTACCAATATTAGTAACGATGGTTATGTCAAAATTCTGACCCGGAGCCTGGTTTACGGGGCTTAATAAATCTTTTGTCTTCTTGTCATAAAAATCAAGAGAACCTGAAATTCTGTTATTTAAAAATCCAAAATCTAATCCAATGTTGGAGGTAGTAGTAGTTTCCCATTTAATATTAGGGTCATAAGCACCGGGACGCAGATAATTATAATAAACGCTGCCGAATTGATATTCAGCTGCCGAATTACTATATGAATAAACAGGCAAATAGGGATAAATAGGATTGAAACTTCCACCCGTTCCACCAATATCCTGTTGTCCCGTGATACCCCAGCTTCCGCGAAGTTTTAATTCCCTGATTACGGTACTGGTTCTAAAAAAATCTTCATTTAATTTCCATGCCACTGATACGGCAGGAAAATAACCTATCCTCGTAGCAGGTGAAAATTTTGAACTGGCATCCCTGCGGACTGATGCTGTTAAAAAATATCTGTTGTCGTAAGAATAATTTAAACGTCCCAAATAAGACTCCAGCCGGTATTCAGGCTTATCTGCGGGCAACTGTCCATTAATACCTTTATTGGGATGAGTGGGCACGCTATTAGCAATGGTATCTCCGTTCTGGCCAAATGAAGGATAGTTGTATACATTGGTCAAGAAATCCTGGTACCCATGCAGTAATAAAACATCCACTTTGCTTTTTATACTCTCAATATTTTTAGTATAAAATAAAGAAAATTCATAAATGGTATTCTGCTTACTTTGTTTGTAGTAAGAGTATCTGCCAAAGGTTTTATAATCGGTCGCCATGATAGAATCCCTGTTGTCATTGCCACTGCCGCGGTCATCGTCAATGCCAATATTTGCCTGGAGATGTAAATCAGGGAAAAAGTGAAGTTTGTAATCCAGTTGCACATTACCAATTAATCTGTTTACAGATGAAGTATTATGCCTTAACTCAAGCAATGCGAGCGGATTCCGGCTTGCTAAATCTATAGGTAAAGTAGTTCCTGGCTGCAACCATTCATAATATCCCCCCCACCTGCTTCCGTGCGTCGCATCGTATACCGGCTGTGTAGGGTCAAAAGCTACTGCAGAACCGACTGCGCCCTGATCAGCAAATCTGTTATTGGTAGAAGAATATTTGACATTCAGATTAATTGAAAGATGATTATCAAAAAAATCCGGTGATAAATTTAACGAAGAAGAATAACGGTCAAAGTGATCGGTCTTTAATATTCCATCCTGGTTTAGATAACCTAATGAAACACGAAAAGGAATATTTTTAATAGAACCGCTTGCGCTGAGGTTATTGTCATTTCCAAAAGCTTTTTGGTAAATCTGATCCTGCCAATTGGTATTAGCTGCACCCAGCAATTTTTTAAAAGTATTGTTGCCGGTAGCGGCTGCATTAGTGTTGATAATGTTTCTGATTTCATCAGCGCTAAGCACTTTCACCTCTTTGTCAATTGCGCCAATTGAAAGATTGGTATTGAAATTGAACCTTACTTTTCCCTTTGTTCCTTTTTTAGTAGTGACAATGATTACCCCATTTGAGGCTCTTGAACCATACAGTGCAGTAGCAGAGGCATCCTTCAGTACACTCATGGATTCAATATCATTTGGATTGATAGTGTTTAGTAAATTGGCTGAACCGGGTAAATTATTATTATCCACCGGTACACCATCAATTACTATTAATGGATCGTTACTGGCGTTTAAAGAGGCGCCGCCACGGATACGAATAGTACTTCCTCCTCCGGCTGCGCCACCACCGGAGGTAATTTGCAAACCAGCAACTTTACCCTGTAACAATTGTTCAGAGGAAGGAATAAAGCCTTTTTGAAAATCTTTGGAAGAAACTGATGTAATAGCGCTGGTCAAATCCTGCTTTCTGCGGGTTCCATACGCTACCACCACTACTTCATTTAATTTCTCGGCTGAAACCTCCATTGATACATTCAGAAAAGATTGACTGGCTACCGCTACATCCTTTGGCGTATATCCTGCCGAAGTAAAAACTAATGTGGAAGTAGGAGATGCAGCAATGGAAAAATTTCCGCTTGCATCCGTTTGTGTTGCCGTTTTGGTTCCTTTTACAGTTACAGTAACTCCTGGAATCCCGTTACCTGTTTTTGAATCAGTTACTTTTCCTGTAACCGTATTTTGTGCATTGGCACCAAAAGCAACCAAAATAAAGAATATCAAAACACCTATTTGTTTCGACATTTTAGAAATGCTTTTTCTCATGAGCAAAATTTGAATTTTAAATGTGTTTACTTTTTTATTTTTAACCTGCATTGGTAATGTGTATTTCGTACACAATTTATAATAATTTTTTACATTACCATATTTTTTTGAATTTTTTTTCCTCTTATCTGTTATGAATATTTTCCTCCGAAAACGGGAAGATTATAAATGTTGCTATACTTTTCTTGGATTTAAGACAAATATTGTGTATCAATTGCTGCATTGGGAAAAACTATCTTTCTAATCAGGCTCAAAAAGCGCACGGTAATTGTTTCGACTTCACATTTCTCAAGAGAGCATTCACCAAGTATAATCAATGAGAATTACACCAAATAAATTTAAAAATCAATTCCAGACCAGGTTTTTTTATTCTTCTCATACTTTTCATAATCAAATTTGTACAATCTTCCCGGCCGGTGAGGCACATTCTGTTCTTCTTCTCCCATGTCTACCAAAAAATCCATGGAGAAAAATTTCTTTCTGAAATTTCTTCTGTCGAGTTTTTTATTTAGAATCGCTTCATATAAATTTTGTAATTCCCGAAGCGAAAATTTATTGGGCAATAAACTAAATCCCAACGGGTGTTCCTGAACCCGTTTTTGTAACCATGCATAACATTTGTCAAAGATTTTTTTATGGTCAAATAATAATTCGGTTACACTATCGACTTCATGCCAATGAATTTCATTTTCCAAGATTTTCAAACGATGATGCTGCACATTGATCAGTGAACAATAAGCCACAGAAACTACTCTGCCAGCGGGGTGGCGGCCAACTTCACCAAAAGTATGTACCTGTTCAAGGTACAGATCATTCAAACCTGTTCTTTGTTTTAAAATGCGGTAAGCGCTTGTATCCAGATCTTCTTCCGGCTTCACAAGATCGCCGAGAAGTGAAAATTTGTTCTGGTATTTTTTAAGATCTGAGCGGATCAGCAACACTTTTAATTTATTTTCATCAAAACCAAAAATCACGCAATCCACTGATAAGGCAACACGATTGATGCTTTCCACTTCGGATTGCAGCCCCCGTAAAGTTTTGGAATTTTTAAGATTCAGGTCTGTTTTGATTGAAGGCATATTAATATTTCTCCTTTTTATTTTATGATTAAATAGAACTTTATTCCATTCTAAATTATTTATTTCTGATCACTTTTATTGTTTGTGTTTTTTCTG
>Ga0157371_10000653_pt1 | contig 41097 bp, 40 predicted proteins | sample C45metaG_FD_113462 | JGI IMG/M metagenome (GOLD analysis project Ga0157371, IMG submission 113462) | Corn rhizosphere microbial communities from Kellogg Biological Station, Michigan, USA - C4-5 metaG | ecosystem: Host-associated > Plants > Roots > Rhizosphere > Soil | place: USA: Michigan... | reverse complement strand
TGAAGCGTAACCGCTGTCGAAAACTGCGCAACTCATTGAATCTCAAGGAGTTTTCCGTTTCGACTGCGCCGGAAGTGGGGCGAATTATAGACCTGTAGAATCTGCCGTCAACAGTTATTTTCAGTTTTATTCGGATTTAAGCGTAATACGTGCAAATGCCTTCTTGCCGGCTTGGCACACATGGGTTGAACCTACTGCATATATATAGGTGCGATCGACAACCTCACCATCCACCCGCACACCACCCGAACCCAGAAGATCCCGAGCCACTGCGGCGTTCTTCACCAGCCCTGCCTTATTAAGGACAGCCGCAATCGGCATATCCTCGGCAGCAACCAGCTCAATTTCCGGCAGATCATCAGGCAGCTCGCCATCTTTCATGCGGTTACCTGCGGCACGGTGAGCATTTGCAGCAGCCTCTTCACCATGGAAGCGCGCAACAATCTCTTCGGCCAGCTTGATCTTGATGTCACGCGGGTTAGCGCCAGCATCTACATCCGCCTTGAATGCATTGATCTCATCCATGGAGCGGAAGCTGAGCAACTCGAAGTAACGCCACATCAACGCATCAGGAATGGACACCAGCTTGCCGTACATCACGCCAGGCGCCTCCTGGATACCGACATAGTTACCCAGAGACTTGGACATCTTCTTGACGCCATCCAACCCTTCGAGCAATGGCATGGTCAGAATGCACTGAGCCTCCTGACCGTAACCGCGCTGCAGCTCACGCCCCATCAGCAGGTTGAACTTCTGGTCGGTACCGCCCAGCTCGACATCGGCGCGCAATGCCACCGAGTCATAGCCTTGCACCAACGGATACAGGAACTCATGAATGGCAATCGGCTGATTGGTCGAATAGCGCTTGTCGAAGTCGTCGCGCTCGAGCATCCGCGCAACGGTGTACTGGGAAGTTAGACGAATGAAGTCCGCCGGTCCCATCTTGTCCATCCAGGTGGAGTTGAAAGCCACCTCAGTCTTGGCAGGATCAAGAATCTTGAAAACCTGGCTTTTATAGGTCTCTGCGTTTTCCAGGACCTGCTCGCGAGTCAAGGGTGGGCGCGTGGCACTTTTGCCACTGGGGTCACCGATCATGCCGGTGAAGTCACCAATCAGGAAGATTACCTGGTGACCCAAGTCCTGGAACTGACGCAGCTTATTAATAAGTACGGTATGCCCGAGATGCAGATCCGGCGCCGTCGGATCGAAGCCAGCCTTAATGCGCAGCGGTTCGCCGCGCTTGAGCTTCTCGATCAACTCGGACTCGACCAACAACTCTTCCGCACCACGTTTGATCAGCGCTAGCTGCTCTTCAACCGACTTCATAACAGACCCGCAAGGCTCAGATTCAAAAGGGAACCAACCATACAAGATCATGGACTAATTACAAGTTTTGCCCGGCGTACGGGAGCATTCCGAAAGCAGAGTGCCCGCGCCCTTGCGTCACAGATGATTTGGTTATATTTTATACAGTTATTTCATCTTCATCATGTCATTCATCTTTTCCATTTCATCTTTTCAAAGTCAAATTACCTATGACCACCAAACCGTCTAAAGCGCCACCGCTTTATCCGAAGAGCCACCTGCTCGCCGCAAGTGGCATCGCGGCCCTTCTCAGCTTGGCCCTTCTGGTATTTCCATCCAGTGATGTAGAAGCAAAAAAAACGACATTGAGCCTTGATCTGGAAAGCCCGATCGAGCAACTGACACAAGATCAAGACGCCGCATCCACCGAACAAGCCACAAGCGAGGCCGTTGCCTCACCTTTCGCACAGATCGAAAACACCGCCGAAGACACCACGCAAACCGCAGAAACCGCACCTGTGCCTGCTGCCGTGGAGGAGCCAAAAGCCCCCGGCCACAGGGAAGTTCTGGTCACCAAGGGCGACACCCTCTCCACACTCTTTGAAAAGGTTGGCCTGCCAGCCACTTCTGTCCATGAAGTACTGGCCAGCGACAAGCAGGCCAAGCAGTTCTCCCAGCTCAAGCATGGCCAGAAGCTGGAGTTCGAGCTGACGCCTGATGGCCAACTGAACAACCTGCACAGCAAGGTCAGCGACCTGGAAACCATCACCCTGACCAAAGGCCCCAAGGGCTTTACGTTCAGCCGCGTGATCACCAAGCCAGTGGTTCGTTCTGCCTATGTCCACGGCGTCATCAACAGCTCGCTTTCGCAGTCTGCCGCACGCGCCGGGCTGTCCCACAGCCTGACCATGGATATGGCCAACGTTTTCGGCTACGACATCGACTTCGCCCAGGATATTCGCCAGGGTGACGAATTCGACGTGATCTATGAGCAAAAAGTCGCCAACGGCAAGGTAGTCGGCACAGGCAATATCCTCTCCGCGCGCTTCACTAACCGTGGCAAGACCTACACCGCAGTGCGCTACACCAACAAACAGGGTTCCAGCAGCTACTACACCGCTGATGGCAACAGCATGCGCAAGGCCTTCATCCGTACACCGGTGGACTTCGCTCGCATCAGTTCGCGCTTTTCCATGGGCCGCAAGCACCCGATCCTGAACAAGATCCGTGCCCACAAGGGCGTGGACTATGCCGCGCCACGGGGCACGCCAATCAAGGCTGCCGGTGATGGGAAGGTGCTGCTAGCTGGCCGTCGTGGCGGTTATGGCAATACCGTGATCATCCAGCACGGCAACACCTACCGCACCCTGTACGGCCACATGCAGGGCTTTGCCAAGGGTGTGAAGACTGGCGGCTCGGTGAAACAGGGCCAGGTCATCGGCTATATCGGTACCACCGGGCTGTCCACCGGACCGCACCTGCACTACGAGTTCCAGGTCAACGGTGTCCACGTGGATCCGCTGGGCCAGAAGCTGCCCATGGCCGACCCGATCGCCAAGGCCGAACGAGCACGCTTCCTGCAGCAGAGCCAGCCTCTGATGGCCCGGATGGATCAGGAAAAGGCCACGATGCTGGCCTCGAGCAAGCGCTAAGCCATGGCGCTCTATATAGGTGTGATGTCCGGTACCAGCCTTGATGGCCTGGACATCGCCCTGATCGAGCAAAGCCCGGCGCTCAGATTGGTCGCCACTCGCTACATCCCCATGCCCGGTACCCTGCGCGCCGAACTCCTGGGTTTGTGCGCCAGTGGCCCCGACGAGATCGCCCGTTCCGCCATCGCCCAACAGCACTGGGTCGAACTGGCCGCCCAGGGCATCAACCAGCTTCTGCAACAACAGCAACTGCACCCTCAAGACATTCGCGCTATCGGCAGCCACGGACAAACCGTGCGCCATGAGCCAAGCCGCGGGTTCACGGTGCAGATCGGCAACCCGGCCCTGCTCACTGAGCTGACCGGGATCACTGTTGTCAGCGACTTCCGCAGCCGCGACGTGGCGGCGGGCGGACAAGGCGCACCGCTGGTTCCGGCCTTTCACGAAGCCCTGTTCGACCAGCGCCCGGGAAACCGCGCCGTGCTGAACGTCGGCGGGTTCAGCAACCTGAGCCTGATCGAAACCGCCAAGCCGGTGGCCGGATTCGACTGTGGCCCGGGCAACGTCCTGCTCGATGCCTGGATCCAGGCCCAACGCGCAGAGAACTTCGACCGCAATGGCCAGTGGGCTGCCAGCGGCCAGATTGATCCGCCCCTCTTGCAAGCCCTGCTCAGCGACCCGTTCTTCGCCACCCAAGGCCCGAAGAGCACCGGGCGCGAGGTATTCAATCTTGATTGGCTACAGCGGCATCTGAGGGCACGGGGCGCTATTGCCGCCGAAAACGTGCAGGCTACCCTTCTGGAGCTGACAGCTCTAACCATCGTCGAGTCGCTGCAGAGCGCTCAAAGTGACACCCAGGAGCTGCTGGTGTGCGGCGGCGGCGCGCATAACGCAGCGCTCATGGGCCGCCTGGCAGCCCTACTCCCGCAAACCCGGGTCAGCAGCACTGCAGCGTATGGCGTAGATCCGGACTGGGTAGAGGCTATGGCGTTCGCCTGGTTGGCCCACTGCTGCCTGGAGGGCATCGCTGCCAACCGGCCCAGCGTCACCGGCGCCCGTGGCCTGCGTGTACTAGGCGCCATCTACCCGGCTTGAACAGCAGACAGCAAAACGCCGCAGGATCCCAGGCCCCTGCGGCGTTCGGCGAATAGCTGCTGCCGGCTAATCAGATCGAGAACGACGACCCGCAACCACAGGTAGTGGTGGCATTGGGGTTCTTGATCACGAACCGCGAACCTTCCAGGCCTTCCTGATAGTCCACTTCAGCACCGGCCAGGTACTGGAAGCTCATCGGATCGACCACCAGGCTCACGCCCTCGCGCTCGACGATGGTGTCATCCTCGGCCACTTCCTCATCGAAAGTGAAACCGTACTGAAACCCCGAACAACCGCCGCCCGTAACGAATACGCGCAGCTTCAAGCGATCATTACCCTCTTCATCGACCAGGGTCTTCACCTTGTGCGCTGCACCTTGAGTGAATTGCAAAGCCGTGGGGGTGAAGGATTCAACGCTCATGCTGACTATCTCCCGGCGTTAAGCCGCCATACTGCGTAATGACGCGCATTATCCGCTTCTCCCAGAAAAGCGGTCAACTATTGTTACGGTATATCAATAGTCGTACAGCCACCCGTATAAAGCAGAAAGGCCCGTCAGACGGGCCTTTTTGTTCACGCAAAAACGACGTTAAGGCAGCATGCCCGCGTGGGACAGCCCCAGACGCTCATCCAGGCCGAACAGGATATTGAGGTTCTGCACCGCCTGGCCCGAAGCGCCCTTGACCAGGTTGTCGATGACCGACAGTACCACTACCAGATCACCATCCTGCGGCCGGTGCACGGCAATCCGGCACACGTTGGCACCCCGCACACTGCGGGTCTCCGGATGGCTGCCGGCCGGCATTACATCGACAAACGGCTCATTGGCATAACGCTTCTCGAACAACGCCTGCAGATCCACCGACTTATCCACCACCGTGGAGTAGAGCGTGGAGTGGATACCGCGAATCATCGGCGTCAGGTGCGGTACGAACGTCAGGCCAACTTCCTTGCCTGCTGCCCGGCGCAGGCCCTGACGGATTTCCGGCAAATGACGGTGCCCCTTGACCGCATAGGCCTTCATGCTCTCGGAAGTTTCCGAGTACAGCGACCCGACGCTGGCGCCACGGCCAGCACCGCTGACACCGGATTTGCAGTCGGCGATCAGCCGGGAAGTGTCGGCAAGACCGGCTTCCAGCAGCGGCAGGAAGCCGAGCTGGGTTGCGGTTGGATAGCAGCCAGGAACCGCAATCAAACGGGCTTTCTTGATCTGTTCGCGATTGACTTCCGGCAGGCCGTAGACCGCTTCCTCCAGCAATTGAGGGGCACCGTGAGGCTGACCGTACCACTTGGCCCACTCATCGGCATCCTGCAGGCGGAAGTCCGCCGATAGATCGATGACCTTGGTCCCCGCAGCCAGCAGCTCGCCAGCCAGTGCATGCGCCACGCCATGGGGGGTGGCAAAGAACACCACGTCACAGGCACCAAGGGTCTTGATATCCGGCACGCTGAACGCCAGGCCGTCGTAATGGCCACGCAGGTTCGGGTACATGTCGGCAACGGCCAGGCCAGCCTCGGATCGCGAAGTGATGACTTCCACTCGCGCTTGCGGATGCTGTGCCAACAGACGCAGCAGTTCGACACCGGTGTAACCCGTGCCGCCGACGATACCGACCTTGACCATAAACCTGCCCTCAACGAACCCACTGGAAAGCTGCCGATAATAGGGGCGGCGCGCCCCTGCGACAACCGTCAAGGTGACGTGCGGACGCTCTACCCTCTACTATCTTCGCCACCGTGAACCTGGGAATAACTAAAAATGCTCTATCTATGGCTCAAAGCCTTTCATATCGTCAGCGTGGTCTGCTGGTTTGCCGGCCTTTTCTACCTGCCACGCCTGTTCGTTTACCACGCCCAAAGCGAGGACAGCATCAGCCGCGAGCGCTTCTGCCTGATGGAACGCAAGCTATACCGCTTCATCATGGGGCCTGCGATGATCGCGGCACTGATCTTTGGCATCTGGCTGATCAGCCTCAACCCCAGCGCGTATTTCGGCCAGGGCGGCTGGATGCACGCCAAACTGACCTTGGTGGTCATCCTCATCGGCTATCACCACATGTGCGGCGCGCAAGTGAAGCGCTTCGCCCGTGGCGAAAACACCCGCAGCCATGTCTTTTATCGCTGGTTCAATGAAGTACCGGTTCTGATATTGCTGGCTATTGTAATTTTGGTCGTTGTACGGCCGTTCTAACTCTAACTAGTCGCTTCCCTGGGGGTACTCCAATGTCACTGCCCGCTTTGCTCGAACAACGTCTGCGCCTGCCTCTGGTGGCCGCGCCGATGTTTCTGATCTCCAACCCGGAACTGGTCCTGGCCTGCTGTCGCAATGGTGTGGTGGGTAGCTTTCCCGCCCTCAATCAGCGCGAAAGCAGCGGTTTCAAGGCCTGGCTGGAGGAGATCGAAGCGGGCCTGGCCAAGCTGGAGAACCCTGCTCCCTACGCCGTGAACCTGATCGTGCACAACAGCAATCCACGGCTGCAGGCCGACTTGCAGATCTGCATCGAGCACAAGGTACCGATCGTCATCACCAGCCTCGGCGCGGTCAAGGAAGTAGTGGACGCCGTGCACAGCTACGGCGGCCTGGTATTTCATGACGTGACCACCCGCCGGCACGCAGAGAAAGCCGCCGAGGCGGGCGTCGATGGGCTGATCGCCGTCGCAGCCGGAGCGGGTGGCCATGCAGGCACCTGGAGCCCCTTCTCTCTGGTCGCCGAGATCCGCCAGTTCTTCGACAAGACCCTGCTACTGGCCGGCTGCCTGAACCGGGGCCACGAGATTCTTGCCGCACAGCTGCTTGGCGCCGACCTCGCCTACTTGGGCACCCGCTTTATCGGTACTACCGAAAGCCACGCACCGGATGCCTATAAAGAGATGCTACTCAGCTCTCGAGCCGCCGACATCGTGCATACCGCCGCGGTTTCTGGAGTACCTGCCAGCTTCATGCGCCAAAGCCTGGAGAACGCAGGTTTCGACCTGGCCGCCCTGCAAGGCAAAGGTGAGATCAACTTCGGCTCCAAGCTCAAACCCATCAGCGATGAGGCAAAAGCCTGGAAAACCGTCTGGTCCGCAGGCCAGGGGGTCTGTGAAATCGACGACCTGCCCAGCGTCGACCAATTGATCGCGCGCCTGGACAGCGAATATCAGGCGGCCCAGCAACGCGCCAGCCAACTGAGCAAACGCTGGCCACGTTAACCCGTTCTCATTAGTTTTTTGGCCAGCCGAGGGGCGCTGGCCTTAAACTGTCGGTCTTTTATGTAAACCTTCTTTTCAAGTGACAGGGATGCCCCCATGAGCGAAACCCGCTACAAGATCGTTTTCGACGGCACGTTGCTGCCCGGCGTGGAAAAAGCCACTGCCCAACTGAACCTCGCCGAACTGTTCAAAAGCGATGCCGCCGCCGTAGAACGCCTGTTCAGCGGCCAGCAGGTGGAGCTCAAGCGCGACCTGACGCAGGCCGACGCCCAGCGCTATCTGGAAGCATTGAAGAACGCCGGGATCGATGCCCGCATCGAATCCGAGCAGGCCCTGAAGCTGGATCTAGACGCAGTAACCCCCTCACCCAGGGCCAGCAGCCTCAGCGAGTCGCCCTATGCGCCCCCGCAAGCCGCAGTAGGCGATGCAATCCCACAATACGCCGCACTCAACGTATTCAGCTTCGAAGGCCGTATCGGTCGCCTGCGCTACCTCGCCTGGACTCTGGTCCTGACGGTGGCCATGCTGGCCGTGGTCGGGGTAGGCGCCTTCTTCGGTATCCTGTCCGCGGCGGTGTTCAATTCCACCCTGCTCACCGGCCTGGGGATTGTCGGCGGTATCGTGGTCTTCATCGGCTTCCTCGTGGTCAGCATTCAGATCAGCGTGCAGCGCCTGCACGATCTCGGCTGGTCGGGCTGGCTGTGGCTGCTGAACTTCGTGCCCATCGTCGGCAGCATCTTCCCTCTGGTGCTGATGGTCAGCCCGGGCAGCAACGTGGCCAACCGCTACGGCGCACCACCACCGCCCAACACCACCGCCGTCAAGGTGCTGTCCTGGATGTGGGTCGTCCTGATCGTCGTGCTGATCGTGGGCATGGTGGCCGGCGGCCTGAGCTCCCTGGAAGATCGCTACAGCGAAACCAGCTACAGCGAAAGCATCGACTCCAGCAGCGCCGATGAAGATGCCGAACCCGCCGATATCGCCGCCCCTGTAGAATCCGAGTCCGAGCAAGAATAAACGCGCCCGGGCCTGCGACCCTCCCCCGTCGCAGGCCGCCGGCCGTTGCGATGGAGAAATGCATGACCCGTTACGCTCTGATCACTGGTGCTTCCAGCGGCATAGGCCTGGCCCTGGCCGAAGCACTGGCCCGGCGCGGCCGTAACTTGATTCTCGTGGCCCGTCAGCGTGATCAGCTGGAATGCATCGCCCTGGAATTGACCCAGCGCTTCGGCGTCGAAGTGCTGTTCCGCGCCTGCGACCTGGGCGAACCACTGCGCCTGTCCGGTTTCCTGCTGGAGCTGGAGGAGGGTGACCGGCAGATCGACCTGCTGGTCAATTGCGCCGGCATCGGCACCAGCGGCCCGTTCCTGGCCCAGGACTGGATGACCGAGCAGGACCTGATCGAGGTCAACATCCTCGCCCTCACCCGCCTGTGTCATGCCCTGGGCAACAGCATGGCGCTGCTGGGCGGCGGGCAGATCCTCAATGTCGCCTCGGTGGCAGCCTTCTATCCCGGCCCCTGGATGAGCAGCTACTACGCCAGCAAGGCCTATGTCCTGCATTTCTCCGAAGGGTTGCGCGAAGAATTGAAGAAGTGCGCGGTGAAGGTCTCGGTACTCTGCCCGGGGCCGACCCGCACCGCATTTTTCCGCACCGCACAAATGGACACCACCAAACTCAAGGACAGCAAGCTGCTCATGAGCCCCGAGGAGGTTGCGCTGTATGCGGTGCGCGCCCTGGAAAAGAACCGCGCCATCATCATTCCCGGCCGCCTGAACCGCTGGATGGCCTTCAGCGCCCGCCTGAGTTCACGCTGGCTGACCCGCAAGATCGTCGGTTACGTCAATCGGGCCTACTGCCCACGTTAAGAGTCGGGGCTGGGCGCACCTTGTGCACCTGAGTACACTCGGCCCGGACCAACCCAATGGAGAAACAGCTGTGGATACTCTGTTCACCAAGATCATCAACAGAGAAATACCCGCGAAGATCATCTACGAGGACGACCAGGTTCTGGCCTTCCACGATATTGCCCCGCAAGCGCCGGTGCATTTCCTGGTGATCCCGAAGAAACCCATCCGTACCCTCAACGACCTCACCGAGGACGACAAGACCCTGGCCGGACACATTCTGTTCACCGCCCAGCGCCTGGCCAAGGAGCAAGGCTGCGAAGACGGCTTCCGGGTCGTCATGAACTGCAACGAGCTGGGTGGGCAGACCGTGTATCACATTCACATGCACGTGCTGGGTCAGCGCCAGATGAACTGGCCGCCGGGCTGATTGCCCCCACCCACCCCTTGCGCAGCGCCCTCTCGGACCATCGAGGACGAGGGTGCGCTGATCCAGCGCAGTTTTCGCTCCTTTGATTGGAGTAAACTGGCCGCCGAGATTTCTCCCGGAGATAAGCATGACTACCCAACGTCACTACTCGCCGATCGACCGCCTGCTGTTGCAAGCCGATATGGCGATGCGCACGCTGCTGCCTTTCAGCGGCCAACCTTATCGCCCGTCGCCGGCCATCGTGCAGCCGGAAGCGCAGATGAGTGACGAGGACACCCGGCACGTGGCCGGCCTGATGCGCATCAACCACACCGGGGAAGTCTGCGCCCAGGCGCTGTACCAGGGCCAGGCCCTGACCGCCAAGCTGCCTCAGGTACGCCAGGCCATGGAACATGCCGCCGAAGAAGAAATCGACCACCTGGCCTGGTGCGAACAGCGCATCCGCCAGTTGGGCAGCCACCCGAGCGTGCTCAACCCGCTGTTCTACGGTTTGTCCTTCGGCATCGGCGCCGCGGCAGGCCTGATCAGCGACAAGGTCAGCCTGGGGTTCGTTGCCGCCACCGAAGACCAGGTGTGCAAGCACCTGAACGAGCATCTGGAGCAACTGCCGGCCGAAGACGAAAAGTCCCGAGCGATTCTCGAACAGATGCGCATCGACGAAGAACATCACGCTGAAACCGCGCTCGAAGCCGGCGGGTTCCGCTTCCCGGCGCCGGTGAAATTCGGCATGAGCCTGCTGGCCAAGGTCATGACCAAGAGCACCTACCGGATCTGATTCCAAACCACGGGCATCAAAAAGGGCGCTATCGAAGCGCCCTTTTCTTTTACCGCCAGAATCCGCGCGAGTTCAGCCCAGCTCGACGATTTCGTAATCGTGAGTGATGGCCACACCGGCCGCGCCGAGCATGATCGACGCCGAGCAGTATTTCTCGGCAGACAGCTCGATGGCCCGCTTGACCTGGGCTTCTTTGAGGCCCCGGCCCTTGACCACGAAATGCATGTGGATCTTGGTGAAGACCTTGGGGTCTTCGGTGGCACGCTCGGCATCCAGAAACGCCTCGCAGCTTTCAACCGCCTGGCGCGACTTCTTGAGAATGCTGACCACATCGAAGTTGCTGCAACCGCCCACGCCGAGCAGGAGCATTTCCATAGGGCGAACACCCAGGTTGCGGCCACCGGCTTCCGGCGGGCCATCCATCACCACTACGTGGCCACTGCCCGATTCGCCGAGGAACATGGCTTCGCCAGCCCATTGGATGCGTGCCTTCATCGCCAAGACTCCACTGTTAAAAAAGGGTCGCCAGCTTAGCACAGGGTTTTCCAGCCACAGCGCTTTGACCGTTTGTCCCTCAATACCGGTTTTCGATAAGAAAAATCTTAATTGAGCCAAGGACGTGTCTGTTAAGCTGACGCCAAATGACTGGCGCATCGCCAGCGTTCAACACCTTCGTTTTACGCCCCATAAAAAAAACACCTCATACCGTGCAGTCTTTTCGGGATACAACCATGGTTGCTATTGCCCCCACCCCCAAGATCAAAAATCTCGACAAGTTGCTCATGCACTGTCAACGCCGCTGGTATCAGGCCAAGAGCAACATCATCTGCGCCGGTGATGTGTCCGACAGCCTGTACTTCATCATCAAGGGCTCGGTGACCATCCTCATCGAAGACGATGACGGTCGGGAGATGATCATCGCCTACCTCAATGCCGGAGACTTCTTCGGCGAACTGGGGCTCTTCGAAGAGGCCGGCCATGAGCAGCAGCGCAGCGCCTGGGTACGCGCCAAGGTAGAGTGCGAGGTTGCCGAGATCAGCTACGCCAAGTTCCGCGAACTGTCGCAGAACGACCCGGACATCCTCTATGTGCTCAGCGGGCAGATCGCCCAGCGCCTGCGCAACACCACGCGCAAGGTCGGCGACCTGGCGTTCTTCGACGTGACCGGGCGGGTGGCCCGCTGCCTGCTGGAGCTGTGCAAGCAACCGGACGCCATGACCCACCCGGATGGCATGCAGATCAAGATCACCCGCCAGGAAATCGGCCGGATCGTCGGTTGTTCACGGGAAATGGTCGGTCGCGTCCTCAAAGATCTGGAAGAACGCAACCTGGTTCACGTCAAGGGCAAGACCATGGTGGTATTCGGCACCCGCTAATCCCCCAGGAAGCCCTTGAGCATCTGCCGGTACAGGCTCTCCAACCGCACTAGCGCATCGGGCGCCGCAAAGGCCTCATGCAGGGCGATATGACTTTCGGCCCGGCAGCGCTGTTCCAGGCCACAGGCCTGATTGAAAGTATTGACCGCGTTCACCATCGAATCGCGTTCGTTATCCAGCAGCAAGGCGCCATGCACCAGGCCCACTGGCCGCTGGCCACCCTTGCTCTGACGCCAGCGCTGGGCGGTGCCGACCATCTTGCGCCCGTCCAGGTTGACGTTGAAGCGACCATCGCAGAACGCCCCTTCCACTTCGCCCAATGACGGGTTGCCCCCCAGCTCGCTGAGCAGGTCGCAGATCGGCTGACACAGGCGCCGGTACGCGGTTTCGATCCGGCCCTGATCCCCTTCGCTGCGCGGCGGGGCGTAGACCAGTGCGATGTTCACCGTGGCCGCCGACTGCGGCACCGGCTCGCCGCCGGTTTCGCGCAACAGCACCGGCCAGCCGTTGGCGGCCGACTCCTCGCAGGCCCGTTCAAATCCAGGCAGGCGGCTCAAGCGCCGAGGCATCACCAGCGCCCGGTCACTGGGCTGCCAGAACAGCAGGCCGAACTCTTGTTCACCGGTACACACCAGGGCCAGCAGATCTTGCTCGGCCTGCAGGCCGGCTTCGACAGTCAAGGCAAGGGGTTGAGTCATGGCAGTAGAAATCCTTGGCGATAGGCATGAAAAAGCCGGCATCGCCGGCTTGTTCATTGTCACGGGTTCAGTCCAGGGTCGAGCCGCTGACCGGCACGCCGCGCTCAGGGAAGAACAGACGCTGCAATTCGCTGCCCGGGCTTTCGGCACGCATGAACGCCTCACCCACCAGGAACGAATAGACATCGCTGATTTCCATCAGCTCGACATCGGCACGGTTGAGGATGCCGCTCTCGGTAATCACCAGGCGCTCGCGAGGAATGCGTGGCAGCAGGTCGAGGGTGGTCTCCAGATTGACTTCGAAGGTGTGCAGGTTGCGGTTGTTGACCCCAACCAGCGGTGTGTCGAGGGTCTTCAGCGCCCGCTCCAGCTCATCACCATCATGCACTTCCACCAGCACATCCAGGCCAACGCCCTTGGCCACCGCCGCCAGCTCCGCCATCCGCGCGTCATCCAGCGCAGCGACAATCAGCAATACGCAGTCGGCGCCCAGGGCACGGGCTTCGACGATCTGGTACGGGTCGATCATGAAATCCTTTCGGATCACCGGCAGCTTGCAGGCGGCGCGGGCCTGCTGCAGGTACGCATCGGCACCCTGGAAGTAATCGACATCGGTCAGCACCGACAGGCAAGTGGCACCGCCTTTCTCGTAGCTCTTGGCAATGTCCGCCGGAACGAAGTTCTCACGGATCACGCCTTTGCTCGGCGAAGCCTTCTTGATCTCGGCTATCACTGCCGGCTGCTTGAGCTTGACCTGGTCCTGCAAGGCCCGGGCGAAACCCCGTGGTGCATCGGCAGCACGCGCCAGGGTTTCCAGCTCGGCCAGGCTGACGCGGGCGCTGCGCTCGGCAACCTCCTCGGCTTTACGGGCGAGGATTTTTTCCAGAACTGTCGGCACACTCATCCTTCATTCTCCTGCTTGAACACCGCGGTAAAGGCACCCAGCTCTTCGAGCTTCTCCCGGGCCAGGCCGGTGTGCAAGGCGTCGTGAGCCAGGGCCACGCCCTCTTTCAGGCTACTGGCATGATCGGCGGCATACAGCGCCGCACCCGCATTGAGCACAATCATTTCGGCGGCCTTCTGGCCATGCTCGGTCTTGCGGCGCCCCAGGGCATCGCGGATCAGCTCCAGGGAGGCCGCCGGGCTTTCCACCACCAGGCCGAACAGACTCTGGCTCTTCATGCCCAGATCCTCGGGCTGTACCCAGTACTCGGTGATCTGGTCATTCTTCAGTTCGGCCACATAGGTGGGCGCAGCCAGGCTGAACTCGTCCAGACCATCCTGGGAATGCACCACCAGAACGTGCTTGCTGCCCAGGCGTTGCAAGACTTCGGCCAAGGGCCGGCACAACGCCTGAGTGAACACGCCTACCACCTGATGCTTGACTCCGGCCGGATTCGTAAGCGGGCCGAGCATGTTGAACAGGGTGCGCAGGCCAAGGTCGCGACGCGGGCCGGCGGCATATTTCATCGCCCCGTGATGGGACTGGGCAAACATGAAGCCGATGCCGACGTTATCGATGCAGCGCGCCACCTGGACCGGGGTCAGGTTCAAATAGATCCCTGCCGCTTCCAGCAGGTCGGCGCTGCCGCTCTTGCCGGACACCGCGCGGTTGCCGTGCTTGGCCACAGTGCAACCGGCCGCCGCGACCACAAAGGAGGAAGCCGTGGACACGTTGAAGATGTTCGCCCCGTCGCCGCCGGTGCCCACTACATCCACCACGCCATCCAGGGTTTTCAGCTCGACCCGGTCCGCCAGCTCGCGCATTGCCGACACCGCACCGACGATCTCGTCGATGCTTTCGCTTTTCATGCGCATGGCCATCATGAAGGCGCCAATCTGCGCATCGGTGCATTGGCCGGTCATGATTTCACGCATTACCGAACGCATTTCTTCGGTGCTCAGGTCCAGGTGGCCGACGATACGGCTCAAGGCAGTCTTGATATCCATGAAAAGTCCTTAGCGCGTGCCGCCGCTCTGTTTGAGAAAGTTGGCGAACAGCTCGTGGCCCTGCTCGGTGAGAATAGACTCGGGGTGAAATTGCACCCCCTCGATATTCAGCGTCTTGTGGCGCAACCCCATGATCTCGTCGACGGAGCCATCTTCCAGCTGGGTCCAGGCCGTGACTTCGAGGCACTCGGGCAAGCTCTCGTGCTTGACCACCAACGAGTGGTAACGGGTTACGGTCAGCGGCATGTTCAGGCCGTTGAACACCCCCAGGTCACGGTGGAACACCGGGCTGGTCTTGCCGTGCATCACTTGCCGGGCACGCACCACCTGGCCGCCAAAGGCCTGGCCGATGGACTGATGCCCCAGGCATACGCCGAGAATCGGCAGCTTGCCGGCGAAATGCTTGATCGCCTCGATGGAAATACCGGCTTCGGTCGGCGTGCAAGGCCCGGGCGAGACCACGATGCGCTCGGGCTTGAGCGCCTCGATCTGAGCCACGGTCAGTTCGTCATTGCGCACTACCTTCACCTCAGCTCCCAACTCGCCCAGGTACTGGACGACGTTGTAGGTGAAGGAGTCGTAGTTATCAATCATCAGCAGCATACATGCTCCAACTTATTGATTTTAAAGTAGGTGTGCATGCAACTCAGGGTGTCGATATGCACATTGATATACACGAGCGCAGTGGAGCGTGCCGGGCGAGCTTGCGCACCCGAATGCTGCAAGCTGTCGGCAGGGCAGACAAGGTGATGGAATTGAACCGCCTTATCTATGCAATGTCGCTCAGCTCGCCACGCCATCGTCGGCCATCGCCAGCGCAAGCCGGCAGAACGTTGGGCATGACGATGCACCCGATGGCATTGCCGCCGGGCGAAGGTGTACTGCGTAGGGAGACTGATTGGCATGCAGCGTTCTCCTGGGGTTTGGAGCCGCCGTGCCGGAGAGCTATTAGATCCTTGATCCCTGCTTGCCGATTACGGCGGCAGGGTTCGGTTAAAAAACCGCAACGACGTGCCGCTTCCTATTGGAAGCGCCACCACTGACTAAAACGAATCGTTGCAATGCAAAGCATAGGACCTAACCGTAATTGAGCACTCGACGGCGTTCCGCAGCCGAGCTTCGAGGCGCGATTGTACCGTTCATCAAGGGGCTGCGTCGATTGCAATTTGCCGCTGGGTCTTGCGGCACTCACTCCGCTGGTTGATACCTGCCCCACTCCGTTGGAGCGCAATGCATGGCTGGCCCCGCGTATGCCGTGCGCTCCAGAGCGCCGGGCGGCACGACATGCAAACCGCTTTGCGCAGCCCGCCTCGGCAGATGGCTTGGAGGCCCTTTAAACGCCACAAGTCCATCACCGAAACGGCGCTCTTTAAGGTGGTGGCAGCCTGTTTGCGCCTTCTTAGCCGTGCGGCTCAAGGGGCGTTCCGCCTCTTCTGGCCCCAGAAGCACGGCCACTTGATCAAAGGGGCGCTTTTCTTGCCATGGCCAAGTCAGGAAACCAGCGCCCTTTTCTCCAGCAAATGGTCGAGCCAGTCCGGATCCATTTCTGGCTCACTGGAGAACAACAAGCCGGTGTAGTCGCGGTACGGCGGGGTAAAGATCTCCTCCCGGCAGCCGTGATCGACCACCTTCCCACGCTGCATCACCAGTACCTCGTCGGCAATGGCGCGCACGGTGGCGACGTCGTGGGTGATGAACAAGTAGGCCACGCCCAGTTGCTGCTGGATGCGGTTGAGCAGCTTCAGAACGCCTTCGGCCACCAGTTGGTCGAGGGCCGAGGTGACTTCGTCGCAGATGATCAGTTGCGGCTCGGCCGCCAGAGCCCGGGCGATACAGATTCGCTGCTTCTGCCCGCCAGACAGTTCGCGGGGCTGGCGATCCATGTACAACGCCGGGTCCAGCTCGATCATCTCCAATAGCTCGGCGACCCGCTGGCGCAGCGCCTGGCCCTTGAGGCCGAGGTAGAAACTCAGCGGCCGGCCGATGATGTCGACGATGCGCTGGCGCGGGTTGAGCGCGGTGTCGGGGATCTGGTAAATCATCTGCAATCGGCGCAATTGCTCCTTGCTGCGCTGGCGATAATCAGCTGGCAGCGCTTTTCCGTCATACAACACCTGGCCGCTAGTCGGCGGCAACAACCCGGTGATCAAGCGTGCCGTAGAGCTCTTGCCGCTGCCCGACTCGCCGATCACCGCCAGGGTCTGGCCACGATAGAGCTTGAGCGAGACATCATGCAGCACCGGCTGATGGCCGTAGCTGGCGCTGGCCTTGCGTACCTCCAGCAGCGGTGTTGCCTGCGGTGGGCACGGCTTGGGTTCGGTGCGCAAGCTACGCACTGCCCACAGCGATCTGGTGTAATCCTGCTGTGGGGCGTCGAGCATGGTCCGGGTGTCGGCCTCCTCCACCAGCTTGCCGTGACGCAGAACCATGATGCGGTCGGCCATTTGCGCCACCACTGCCAGGTCGTGGCTGATGTACAAGGCGGCGCTCCCGTAGGTTTTCACCGCATCGCGAATCGCCACCAGCACTTCGATCTGGGTGGTGACATCCAGCGCCGTGGTCGGTTCGTCGAAGATGATCAGGTCCGGGTGGCAGGCCATGGCCATGGCGGTCATCACCCGTTGCAACTGACCGCCGGAGACCTGGTGAGGGTAGCGCTGGCCGATCTGCTCGGGGTTGGGCAGACGCAGTATGCGGTAGAGCTCCACTGCTTCGGCTTGTGCCTTGGCACGGTCGATACCAGCGTTCCTTACCGCGGTTTCGACATGCTGGTCGATCAGCCGGTGCGCGGGGTTGAACGAGGCCGCCGCGCTTTGCGCGACATAGGCGATACGCAGGCCGCGCAGCTTGCGCAGGGCTTCGGGCTTGGCGCCCACCAGTTCCTGGCCATCGAAGCGCACCGAGCCACCCGTGATACGGCAGCCGTCGCGCACATAACCCATGGAGGCCAGGCCCAGAGTCGACTTTCCCGCCCCCGATTCACCAATCAGGCCCAGTACTTCGCCCCGCTGCAAGCTCAAGTCGATGCCTTTGATCAGCGGGTGCCAAGCGTCCTGATAATGGCCTTCAATACGCAGGTCGTGGATTTCCAGTAGCGGCTTGTCACTTGGATGAACGGTCATGCTCAGCACTCCTTCAGGCCGCTGGATAGATGCAGCACCCAGTCCACGACAAAGTTGACGCTGACGGTGATCAGCGCCACTGCCAGGGCCGGCAGCAGCGGGCTGATATCGCCGAAGGTGATCAGCACGGCATTGTCGCGGACCATGCTGCCCCAGTCGGCGGTCGGCGGCTGGATGCCCAGGCCCAGGAACGACAACGCACTGATGAACAGAAACACGAAGCAAAAACGCAGGCCGAACTCGGCAATCAGCGGCGCGGCGGCATTGGGCAGCACCTCGCGGCTGACCAGCCACCACAGCCCTTCCCCACGCAGCCGGGCGGCCTCGACGAAGTCCTGGACCACCACGGTCATCGCCACCGCCCGTGACAGGCGAAACACCCGGGTGGCATCGAGCAGCGCGATCACCAGCACCAGCGAGGTGGCGTTGGTGCCGACCACGCTGAGGATCAGCAAGGCAAAGATCAGCTGCGGGATGGCCATGAGGATATCCACCAGCCGCGACAGGCCCTGGTCGATCCAGCCGCCCCTGATCGCCGCTACCAGCCCGCAGAAACCGCCGACGGCAAAGGCCAGTAGCGTGGTCAGGAAGGCAATCCCCAGGGTGTTGCGCGCTCCATACACCAGGCGGCTGAACATGTCGCGGCCCAGGTTATCGGTACCCAGCAGGAACTGCCCGCCCCAAGGCGCAAAACCTTCGCCGACCACTTCAGTCTCGCCATACGGCGCCAGCACCGGCGCGAACAGCGCCACCAGGATGTAGGCAACAATCACCAGCAGGCCGAACTGGGCGCTCATGGGCGCCCGCAACAACGCTTTGATCAGGCTCATGGCTTACCCCTTCGGATGCATCAGGCGTGGGTTGCTGGCAATCGACAGCACGTCGGCCGTGGTATTGAGCAGGATGTAGGTGGCGGCGAAGATCAGGCTGCAGGCCTGCACCACCGGGATATCGCGCTTGGACACCGAGTCGACCAGTAACTGGCCGAGCCCCGGATAGACGAACACCACCTCGACCACCACCACGCCGACCACCAGGTAGGCCAGGTTCAGTGCCACCACGTTGATGATCGGTGCCAGGGCATTGGGCAAGGCGTGGTGGAAGATGATCCGCGCCTGGCTGACGCCCTTGAGCCGGGCCATCTCGATATAGGGGCTGGCCAGCACGTTGATCAAGGCCGCGCGGGTCATGCGCATCATTTGCGCGACCACCACCAGGCTCAGGGTCAGCACCGGCAGTAGCGAGCGCTCCAGCACCTCGGCGAACGATGCCCCCGGAGCCAGGTTGGAGATACTCGGCAACCAGTTGAGCTTGACCGCGAACACCAGGATCAGGATATAGGCGACGAAAAACTCCGGGAACGACACCGCGCTCAGGGCGCTGGTGTTGAGCAGGCGGTCGAACCAACTGCTGCGGTACAGCGCCGCGAGCATGCCCAGCAGCAAGGCTACCGGCACCGACACCAGCGCCGCCAGCAAGGCCAGGGTAAAGGTGTTGCCCAGGCGCGTGCCGATCAGCTCGGCAATCGGCCGCTGGTTGGCCAGCGACAGGCCCAGGTCACCGTGCAGCAGTTGCCAGGCCCAGTGGCCGAAGCGGGTCAGCGGCGGCAGGTCAAGGCCCAGTTGGGCACGGAAGGCAGCGACGGTCTCGGGAGTTGCCGCCTGGCCGAGCATGGCCTGGGCGACATCGCCCGGGAGCATGCCAACGGCCAGGAAGATGATCACCGACACCGCCAACAGCGACAACAGGCCCAGGGCCAGGCGCTGGAGCAACAGTTTGCAAAGGCTATTCACCGTACAGCTCCTCGAACAGGATCAACGAAGAAAGGTGCAAAAAGTGTCGGGCTTACGCCTGCCACCAGCGCTCGATCAAGCGCAGGCCATCGAGCTCGCCGTAGGGCGCGGTCAGCCCGCCGTGGGCCACGCGCTTGGAGCGTGCGGCCACGGAGCTTGCGAACAGCGGCACGATCGCCCCGCCCTCGTCACGGCACAGGGCCTGCATTTCGTTGTACATCTCCTGGCGCAGCGGCGCGTTCATCTCGCCGCGAGCGGCGTTGAGCAGCTGGTTGAAACGGGCGTTGTCCCAGTGCGTCTCGTTCCAGGCCGCGCCCTTGGCGTAGCCGATGCTGAACATGCGGTCGGCGGTCAGGCTGCTGTACCAGAACGAGGTGGTGAAGGGCTGCTTCATCCATACATTGGAAAAAAAGCCGTCGGCAGGTTCGCGCACCACGTCGATGTCGATACCGGCCTGGCGTGCCTGCTCCTTGAACAGCACCGAGGCATCCACCGCGCCGGTGTAAGCGGCATCGGAAGCCTGCAGGCGCACCTTGAGCGAGTCGACCCCGGCCTGGCGCAGGTAGAAACGCGCCTTGTCCGGGTCATAGCCACGCTGCTCCAGGGCGCTGTTGATGAAGCGACTACCGGGCTGGATCGGGTGGTCGTTGCCAATCTGGCCATAGCCATAAAGCACCGAGGCCAGCAGGGTTTCGCGGTTGATCGCATGTTTGAGCGCCAGACGGATGTTGTTGTCCTGGAACTGCTGGCTGTCGGTCAGCATCGGGAAGGTGTAGTGCTGGGCGCCCTTGGTCTCTTCGATGACCAGATTGGGGTTGCGCTTGAGCAAGGCGACAGTCTTGAGATCGACCTTGTTGATCACATCGACCTGGCCGGTGACCAGGGCGTTGACCCGCGCGGCGCCATCGGCGATGGCCAGCAACTCGGCGCTGGCGAAATGCGCGCGGCCGGCTTTCCAGTAATCCGGGCTGCGCTCAAGGTCCATGCGCACGCCGGGTTCGAAGCCCTTGAGGCGATAACCACCGGTGCCGATCCCGGCCTGCCAGTCGGCGGCGCCGTCCTTGGCGGGCATGATCACCAGGTGATAATCGGCCACCACGTAGGCGAAGTCGGCATTGCCCGAATGCAGTTCGAACACCACGGTGTCATTGCCCTGGGCGCTGACCTTGGCAACATCGCCGAGCACGGTCTTGGCCGCCGAGGTGGACTTGTCGCCCAGGTGATGCCCGATTGAGGCGACCACATCGCCAGCATCCAGAGTCTTGCCGTTATGGAAGGTCACCCCCTGGCGCAAGGTGAAGGTCCAGATGCGTGCATCGGGGCTGGACTCCCAGCGCTCGGCAAGCTCGGGGATCGCCGTGCCATCGACGCCGATTTCGCTCAGGGTGTTGTACACCGCCGAGAATCCGACAAAGGTAAAGGTGTCGCTCCATGAACCTGGATCACGAGAATCGGTAGTACTGCCACCGGCCAGGCCCATGCGCAGCACGCCGCCCGCTTTCGGGGTGGCCTCCCCGGCCCAGCCGCGTTGCGGCAAGCCCATTGAAAACGCCCCGGCCACGGCAACCGCCGCTGCGCTGTATTTGAGAAAATCCCGACGCGGCAGGCCGCTGTCGTGCATCGCTTGAGTTATTTTGTTGTTGTTATCGCTCATGGCATTGCCTCTGTTGAACCGCAGAGAAAAGGATTCAGCCGACCTCGCACGCACTGATGCAAAATATTTGTAATTGTCATCGTGACAAATACATTAAGCTCAAAAACAGGTCGCTGCCAATCCCCTTTTCTTTACGAGCGAGGCTCTTGCTAGGCGGGGTTTTGTCAGTACTATCGGTTCGAAGGGGCAGATCGGAATGTCGCTACTGCCCTACCACTGAAGAGAGAATTCAAACTAGATGAGTCAGTCGACCCGCCTGATCACCGCCTCATACATCCTCTCGTTCGTAGCGGCCAACGCGCCGCAGAGGTTGCGTACCGAGACCATTGCCAAGTGGGTCAAGACTCATCCCACCCGGGTACGCAGTCTCGTGTCGTTGATGGTCAAAGCCAATATTCTGAAGTCATGGCGCGGCGCCCACGGCGGCCTGACCCTCGCACGCCCAGCCAGCGATATCACCTTGCGTGAGGTCTATGACGCCGTACAGGAAAGCTCGCTGATCGCCGAGAAGATCGACAACCCGTTCTCAGGCATGGAAGAACACTGCAAGGTATTCGATGTATTCACCCGCCTGTTCGCCATGCTTGAAGCCAACATGCGCCTGGACCTTGGCACTATCACCGCAGACCAACTGTTCGTTGCCTTCGAAAAACCGCAGGAAAATATCAGGCAGGCCTAAGACCTTAGGGCGCAATGCTCGGGGCCTTCATCAGCGCAGCAGCTGGGCGCTTATCGCTCCCGCGCTCGATTGATATACACCGCAGCACTGGATTTCATGAGGACCTGATTGACATCAGGATCCTCATAAAACCAATCAACGACAGCAACTCCTCAAGCCTTGGATGCAGGGGTCTGTTCCGCCAGTGCCACGGCACGGAACATTGCGCGACGCTTGTTCAGCGTCTCTTCCCACTCCAGGGTCGGCACCGAGTCGGCAACAATCCCGCCGCCGGCCTGTACATGCAGCTCGCCGTTCTTGATCACCGCCGTGCGAATGGCAATGGCGGTGTCCATGTTGCCGTTCCAGGCGAAGTAACCCACGGCGCCGCCATAGATCCCACGCTTGACCGGTTCCAGCTCGTCGATGATTTCCATCGCACGGATTTTCGGTGCGCCGGACAGAGTGCCCGCCGGCAGGATTGCCCGCAGCGCATCCATGGCCGTCAGCCCGGCCTTGAGCTGGCCGGTGACGTTGGAAACGATGTGCATCACGTTGGAATAGCGCTCGATGACCATCTTTTCGGTGAGTTTCACCGAACCGATTTCCGAGACCCGACCGGTGTCGTTGCGTCCCAGGTCGATCAGCATCAGGTGCTCGGCGATCTCCTTGGCGTCCGACAGCAGGTCCTGCTCCAGGGCCAGATCGGCCTCCTCGGAGGCGCCCCGCGGGCGGGTACCGGCGATCGGCCGCACAGTGATCAGGTTGTCTTCGACCCGCACCAGCACTTCCGGCGAGCTGCCCACTACGTGGAAATCACCGAAGTTGAAGAAGTACATGTAAGGGGTCGGGTTGAAGCAGCGCAGCGCCCGGTACAGGTCGATGGGCGCCGCCGAAAAATCGATGGACATGCGCTGGGACGGCACCACCTGCATGCAGTCACCGGCCAGGATGTATTCCTTGATGGTGTCCACGGCCCGTTCATAGTCAGCCTGGGTAAAGCTGGAGCGGAACAGCGGATCGGCGGCCAGCTGCTTGCTGAAATCCAGGCCCGGACGCGGAGTGATCGGCTGGCGCAGTTGCGCCAGCAATTCCTGCAAACGTGCCTGGCCGGCTTCGAAGGCGTTGTCCTGGCCAGGGTCGGCCAGCACGATGGCGTGCACCTTGCCCGCCAGGTTGTCGAACACCACTACCGCGTCGGAGACCATCAACAGGATATCCGGCACACCGATCGGATCCGGGTTCGGGCACGGGCCCAGGCGCGGCTCGACATAACGCACGCAGTCATAGCCGAAATAGCCCACCAGGCCACCGTTGAAACGCGGCAGGCCGGCAATGGTCGGGACGTTGTAGCGGGCTTTGAATTCCTCGACGAAGGCCAGCGGGTCGGCCACTTCGTGACTTTCGATCTCCACGCCATCATGGGTCACGCTGACCTGGAAGCCGTGCACCCGCAGCACAGTGCGGCACGGCAGGCCGATGATCGAGTAACGCCCCCACTTCTCACCGCCCTGCACCGACTCAAGCAGATAGGAGTTGGGCTGGTCGGCCAGTTTCAGGTAGATCGACAGCGGGGTGTCGAAGTCGGCAAGGGTTTCGCAGGCCAGCGGGATACGGTTGTAACCGGCTGCGGCCAAACGCAGGAATTCTTCGCGAATCATGGGGTGCCTCGTGGCTTGAGGGTCTAACAGTCAGGTATGCAAACGTGCCGGCGGGGCCGGCCAGACAAAAATCAGGCGCGCCAACGCCAACGGGCCAGGGCCTTGATGACTTTCATCCAGAGTTTGCGAGTGACCACCACGATGGAGTTTCCAGAATGGGATGGAACAGCGTCGGGCAACGTTATCTCAGCGGCAGGTTCTAAGCAACCGGGGATCAGCGCCCGCAGGTTGTCGATCACCAGCGCCGGCGACTCCTCGGCAATCGGCCGGCCGTGGTTGTAGCCGTAGCTCAGGGCGACGCACTTGACCCCCGCTGCCTTGGCTGCCAGCACGTCACTGCGCGAATCGCCGACAAACAGTGATTGCGAGGCCGGCACGCTGGCCATCTTCATCACAAAGAACAGCGCCGCCGGGTCGGGTTTCTTCTGCGGCAGGGTATCGCCGCCGATGATCCAGCGGAAATACCGACCGATTTTCATCTGGTCCAGCAAGGGGGCCACGAAACGCTCGGGCTTGTTGGTAATCAGGGCCATTTCCACGCCCTGCTTGTGCAGCCACTTGAGAGTCTCGCGCGCACCGGGATAGACCACGGTCAACTCGTGGCTGTCCTCGTAGGCGGTATTGAACAGCTCCAGCGCATACTCGGCCTCGACATCGTCGACACCCTGGGCCTCCAGGCTGTTGGCCAGGGCCCGGCGCACCAGCATGGGCGCACCGTTGCCAACCCACTCACGCACCGCCTCGACACCGGCAGGCTTGCGCCCCAGCTTGAGCAGCATCTGATCCACGGCGGCCGCAAGGTCCGGTACCGAATCGACCAGGGTGCCATCCAGGTCGAACATCACCAGCCGTGGCAGGCGCCCCTGGAACAGCTGCTCAAAGGCGCTCATGGTCGCGCCAACGCCAGTTCGGCACGCATCTTCTCGATGACTTCCTGATAGTTCGGCGCATTGAAGATCGCCGAGCCTGCCACAAAGGTATCGGCGCCTGCGGCAGCGATTTCGCGGATGTTGCCCACGTTCACCCCACCGTCGATTTCCAGGCGGATATCCCGCCCAGAGGCATCGATCAAGGCACGAGCCTCACGCAGCTTGTCGAGGGTGCCCGGAATGAACTTCTGCCCGCCAAAGCCCGGGTTGACACTCATCAGCAGCACCATGTCGACCTTGTCCATCACGTACTTGAGCACGTCCAGCGGAGTTGCCGGGTTGAACACCAGGCCGGCCTTGCAACCGCCTTCGCGGATCATCTGCAGGGAACGGTCCACATGCAGCGTGGCTTCGGGGTGGAAGGTGATGTAGGTGGCGCCCGCTTCGATGAAGTCACCGATGATGCGGTCCACCGGGGTGACCATCAGGTGTGCATCGATCGGCGCGGTGATCCCGTACTTGCGCAGCGCAGCGCAGACCATCGGGCCGATGGTCAGGTTCGGCACATAGTGGTTGTCCATGACATCGAAATGCACGATGTCGGCGCCGGCGGCCAGGACATTGTCCACTTCCTCGCCCAGACGGGCGAAGTCGGCGGAGAGAATCGACGGAGCAATAGCGAAGGGCTGCATGACGCACCTTTTTTGAGCAGAATCACGATGGCGCGCATTGTATACCTCATGCTTTGGAGCGCACACCGTAACCGCGATGATCAGTAGGCCGCGCGATAGATCTTCTCGATATCGGCGGGGCTCAGCCGGCGCGGGTTGTTGCGCATCAAGCGCTCGATACCCGCGGCCTCGACGGCCATGGCCGGGATCGCATCCTCGGGCACGCCGAAGCTGCGCAAGCCGCTGGGAATTTCCACCGCCGCACACAACGCTGCCATGGCCTCCACTGCCCGGTCGGCCGCCTCGCTGGCACTCAGGTGCGCGGTCTGTACCCCCATGGCCTCGGCGATATCCTGCATACGCTCGACGCAGGCCATCTTGTTCCAGGTCATGACATAGGGCAGCAGCAAGGCATTGCTGACCCCGTGGGACATATGAAAGCGTCCGCCCAGGGGATAGGCCATCGCATGCACCGCACCGACCCCGGCATTGCCGAAGGCCATGCCGGCCATCAGGCTGGCGGTGGCCATGTCCTCCCGGGCCTGCAGGTGGGCCGGGTTGGCAAAGGCCTTGGGCAAAGCCTTGACGATCAGCTTGATGGCGCCGATGGCCAGGGAGTCGGTGATCGCGGAAGCATTGAGGGACAGGTAGGCCTCGATGGCATGCGCCAGGGCATCGACGCCGCTGGCCGCGGTGACACGCGGTGGACAGGTCAGGGTCATCTGCGGGCTGACCAGGGCCACGTCCGGCAGCAGGTAGTCGCTGATGATGCCTTTCTTCAATTGCGCGACCCGGTCCGAGAGGATCGCCACATTGGTCACTTCCGAACCAGTGCCTGCGGTGGTGGGAATGGCGATCAGCGGCGGCCCCTTGCGCGGCACCTGGTCGATGCCGAACAGATCCTCCAGGGCGCCGTGATAGCCGGCATAGGCCCCGACACTCTTGGCGATATCGATGGCGCTGCCGCCGCCCAGGCCGATCAGCCCGTCATGCCCGCCCTCGCGGTACACCTGCATGCAGTCCTCGACGATGGCGATTTCCGGATCAGGCTGCACCCGGTCGAAGACTTCGTAACTGCGCTCCCCCAGGTGGGCCAGCGCCAGCTCCACCGTGCCGGACCTGAGCAGGGCAGTATCGGTGACGATCAGCGGGTTATCGACATCCAGGCGGGTCAGCTCGGCAGCCAGTTGCTCGATGGCGGTGCTGCCGGTCAGCAATTTATGGGCGATCTTGAAAGAGGAAATACTCATGTGCGCAGCCTCTTATATAAAGGTGGGAGCCGGCACAAGCGTAGCTGGGGATTGCGCAACCGGGCTGTCGCGATGCCCGATCGGCATCACGACAGTGCTCACGTTACCCGCGAAAGCTCATGCCACCTCGCTTTCCACCGCCCGGGCGGGCTTGGCCTGGGGCCCTGGCTGGGCACCCGGGACGGGAGTTGCGTCCGCGGCGCCCAGGTCCTTGCTGAAAGTCCGGTCGTTCTCGCCCTTGAAGAAGTTCTTGCCGTAGATCAGCAGGCACAGCACCACGCCAATGGCAAAGCCCCAACTGGCGCCCTTGATCGCCAGCACTGCACCGATCACCCCTGCGATGCCCAGGTCACGCTGGCTACGGGCCTCGAGAATGCCCAGGCGCACGCTGACGTAACCCTGGATCAGCAAGGTCAGCGCCAGCGCGACCCCGAGAATCGGCTGCACCAGGGTCACTACCGGCAACAGCAGCAAGCCGGTGTTGGTGCCCCAACGGAACGAGCCCATGCCGCCATAGATCGACTTCATGGCCTTGGGCCCGCCCTTGAAGCGCTCGATCACCACCACCAGCATCGCCGCCCATTTCGGCCCGCACATGGCAATGTCCGGACCGAAGATGCTCATGAACGCGTTGCGCCCGCCGAAGATCAGGTGCGAGCGGTCCGGGTCGTAGTCGACCTTTTCGTCGGTGCGGATCTGCTCGGCCTCGTCCAGCAGCACCTTGGCGCTGAGCACATCGCCAAAGACGATGATGTACACCGCGAGCATGGTCGGCAGCGCGCTGATGAACATCGACAGCGGCGGCATGCCCAGGCCGAACACCGTGTAGTTGTTCCACAGGCCGATGAAGTCCGGCTTGCTCAGGCCCCACTGGATGGTCGGCCACGGCGCTTCACCGAACAGCGGCGCCAGCACTACCGCCAGCAGGATGATCGGCAGGATGCCCAGCTTGGCGAAGTTCCACCAGAAGCGGTTACGCAGCTTGAGCTGGGCAAAATGCTGAGAAAAGATCAGGTAGAAGGCAATGCCGATGGCAATGGAAATGGTCCAGGGAAAGCTGTCGAACTTGCCGCCCACCTGGAACACCGCGGTCACCGCACTGAGCCCGGCGCCGACAATGATTCCCGACTTGATCGCCGAGGGCACGAAGCCCACCACCTTGCGCGCCATGCCGGTGGCCCCCAGGGCGATGGAGAACACCCCGAGCATCAACTGGAAGGCAATCAGCGCGTGGACACGCTCCGGGCCCACGGGAAACTGCGCGCAATAGGCCATCAGCAGCGGCACCGCCGGGGTGATCCAGCCGGGCACCACGGGGTCGCCCAGCAGGTGGTGGGCCAGGTACAACAGGCCGTTGAGCATGACCACGGCCAGGGCCATCTCGAAGGGCATGCCGAGGAACTCGGTCATCAGTGGAATGGCCGCCAGGTCGACGGCGCACATCAGCAAGCCTTGCAGGTAGTCCGGCAGCTCGAATTTGTAGTGGATAAAGGGCAAACGCACCTTGAACGGGCCAAGGGCGATGTACGGCGTTTCGTGCCGAGTGTCGGAAGGCGTTGGCATCAACTGCACCTGTCTTATTGGTATTGGTGGCGGTGTAAAGCGGCCCGCGCCAGTTGGCACGGGCAAGGATCGATCAATAGGCAGCCCGGTAGATCTGCTCGATATCGCCGGGGCTCAGTTGGCGCGGGTTGTTGCGCATCAGCCGCTGGATACCCGCCGCTTCCACGGCCATGGCCGGGATCGCGTCCTCGGGCACACCGAAGCTGCGCATGCCCGTGGGGATGTCCACCGCAGCGCACAGCGCAGCCATGGCCTGGACCGCCTGCTCTGCGGCCTGGCCATCACTGAGCCCGGCGATCGGCAGGTCCATGGCCTGGGCGATATCGCGAAAGCGCTCGACACAGGCCATCTTGTTCCAGGCCATGACGTAGGGCAGTAGCAGCGCGTTGCTCACCCCGTGGGCGATATTGAAGCGCCCGCCCAGGGGATAGGCCAGGGCATGCACTGCACCGACTCCGGCATTGCCGAAGGCCATGCCGGCCATCAGGCTGGCGGTGGCCATGTCTTCCCGGGCCTGCAGGTTGGCCGGGTTGGCGTAGGCCTTGGGCAGCGCCCTGACGATCAGGCGGATCGCGCCCAGGGCCAGGGAGTCGGTGATCGGCGAACCGTTGAGCGACAGGTAGGACTCCACCGCATGCACCAGCGCGTCGACGCCACTGGCGGCGGTGACGCTGCGCGGGCAGGTCAGGGTCATCACCGGGCTCACCAGCGCTACGTCCGGCAGCAGGTAATCGCTGACGATGCCCTTTTTCAACTGGGCCACCTTGTCCGAGAGGATCGCCACGTTGGTCACCTCCGAACCGGTGCCCGCAGTAGTAGGAATGGCAATCAGCGGCGGCCCCTTGCGCTGCACCTGATCCACCCCGAACAGTTCTTCCAGCGCGCCTTCATGGCCGGCGAACGCCGCCACCGCCTTGGCGATATCAATGGCGCTGCCGCCGCCCAGGCCGATCAGGCCATCGTGGCCACCGGCCCGGTAAGCCTGGGTGCAGGCCTGGACTATGGCGATTTCCGGCTCCGGCTGGACCTCGTCGAAGATCCGGTAGGCGCGCCCGCCCAGGTGGGCCAGGGCCAGATCGACGGTGCCGGACTTGACCAGGATCGCATCGGTGACGATCAGCGGGTTGCTGATCTGCAGGCGCGCCAGTTCGGCGTCCAGCTGCTCGATGGCGCCCTGGCCGGTAATCAGTTTGTTGGCAATCTTGAACGCAGAGATACTCATCAGCTCGGCCTTGTTTAATTGTTGTGGCAAGAGCGCCGTCAGGCGGCCACTCTCGAATGGGCTCGCAGGCTGTAGAGCGAAAGCTGTGCCAAGATACGCAAAGCCTTGATCTACAAGGCTCTGGAAGGAAATCCAGGGGAATGACCGGGCCGTCGCGATTGAATTGCTGATCGCTGCAGGCAGCTCTGATCAGAATCCTAATCAGAGTGTTCCCAGCGCTTCATCTTCTGCACCACCGTGGCCTGGCTCACCCCCAGCGCCTTGGCGGCCAGGCGGGTGGTCTTGTGCAGTTGCAGGGCCGCGCGAATCGCCTGGCGCTCGGCGTTCTCCAGCACCTTGCGCAGCGGCAGGCGGCTGTCGTCGGTGTTGCGGGCCTGTTGCTCGATCAGGTCCTCCGGCAGGTCCAGGGCCTCTATCACCTGGCCGGAGCAGGTCACCACCAGGCGCTCCACCACGTTGATCAGCTCGCGGATGTTCCCCGGCCAGGCGTACTCGCCCAGCAGTTCCAGGGCCTCCAGGCTCCACTGCACCTGACGCTGATAGCGCTGGTTGAAGTGCTCCAGGTAGTACTCCAGCAAGGGGCCGATTTCCTCGCTGCGCTCGCGCAGGGCCGGGATCGCGATGGGCACCACATTCAGGCGGTAATACAGGTCGGCGCGGAACTTGCCCTCGGCCACCCGCTGCTTGAGGTCGTGATGGGTGGCGCTGATGATGCGCACATCCACCTCCTTGAGCTCCAGGCCGCCCACCGGAATGAAGCGGTTCTCTTCGATGACCTTGAGCAGCTTGACCTGCACCGCCAGGGGCAGATCGCCGATCTCATCGAGAAACAGCGTACCGTTGTGTGCCAGTTCCAGCAGCCCGCGCTTGCCCTTGCTGCCGGCACCGGTGAAGGCACCCGGGGCATAGCCGAACAGCTCGGCCTCGATCAGGTTCTCCGGCAGCGCCCCGCAGTTGAGGGCCAGGAACGGTTCGCGGGCACGAGCACTGGCGTTGTGGATAAATTGCGCCACCAGGGTTTTACCCACACCCGTCTCCCCTTGCAGCAGCACCTTCACGTCGCAGTCGGCCACTTGCCGGGCCTGGGCAAAGACCCGCCCGGAAACCTCCTGGTCGGCCATCAGCGGTGATTGCAACAGGTCGTCACGCTGGCCCGCATGCAGCCGCGCAGTGCTGGTGCGCAGCTGCTTGAGCTGCTGCAACTCGTCGCGCTCGCGCTTGATGCGCAGCAGCTCGGTCATGTCGCGCACGGTGCTGACCACATAGCGAATGCTCTGGTCGGCGGCGAGGATCGGCGTGGCACTGACCAGCAACTTCTTGCCGTGGCTGAGGCTCTGCATCACCGACACCGGCCGACCGTCCTGCAGTACCCGTAGTGAAGCGGACTGGGAAATCACCCCGCTCTTCACCAGCTCCTGCATCGGCCGCCCCAGCAGCTCGGCGCCATTCAGGCCGGTGAGGCGCTCGTAGGCCTGGTTGACCTTGAGGGTCTGGCCCTGGCCATCGGTGATGTAGACGCCGTCATGCAGCGCATTGAGCAGCTCTTCGAAACTGGCATCGTTGAAGTTCACCCGCGACTCCACAGTAAGCATGGGAAGCGCGCAGTTTACGGGTGAACGACAAGCAGAGGGGACGGGGCGGCCCAGACCTTAGTACAAGGCCGCCCGAGGGGCTCAGGCCTGAGCCGTGCGCAGTTTCTCGCTGCGCCCGCGCAGCCATTCCAGGGTCAGCAGCAGGATCACCGAGAAGGCGATCAGCAACGTGGCCGCAGCGGCGATGGTCGGGCTGAGGTTCTCGCGGATGCCGCTGAACATCTGCCGCGGCAGGGTGGCCTGCTCCGGGCCGGCGAGGAACAGGGTCACTACCACTTCATCGAACGAGGTGGCGAAGGCGAACAGCGCGCCACTGATGACCCCGGGGGCGATCAACGGCAAGGTCACCCGGCGGAACGTGGTCAGCGGCGAGGCGCCCAGGCTGGCCGCGGCCCGCACCAGGTTGTGGTTGAAGCCCTGCAGGGTTGCCGATACAGTGATGATCACGAAGGGCACCCCAAGCACCGCGTGCACGATGATCAGCGAAAAGAAACTGTTGCCCATGCCCAGCGGGGCGAAGAACAGGTAGCTGGCCACACCGATGATCACTACCGGTACCACCATCGGCGAAATCACCAGGGCCATCACCAGCGCCTTGCCGGGGAAATCACCGCGGGTCAGGCCGATGGCCGCCAGGGTGCCGAAGACCATGGCCAGCAAGGTTGCGGCCGGCGCCACGATGACGCTGTTCTTCAGCGCGCGCATCCACTCGGCAGAGGCGAAGAAGTCCTGGTACCAGTGCAGCGAAAAGCCCTGCAGCGGGTACACCAGGAAACTGCCGGAGTTGAACGACAGCGGGATGATTACCAGCACCGGCAACACCAGGAACAACAGGATCAAGCCGCAGAGAATCCGCAAGCTGTAGAACCAGACCCGTTCGACGGGCGACATGTAGGGGCTCAGCATTTCGATTCTCTCCTTAGCTCAGGCGCAGGCGGCTTGCGCCCACAAGCCAGCTGTAAATCAGATAGAGCACGATGGTCGCCAGCAACAGCAGGCCGCCCAGGGCCGTGGCCATGCCCCAGTTGATGCTGGTGTTGGTATAGAAGGCGACGAAGTAGCTGACCATCTGGTCGTTCGGGCTGCCCAGCAATGCCGGGGTGATGTAGTAACCAATCGCCAGGATGAACACCAGCAGGCAACCAGCGCCGACCCCGGCGTAGGTCTGCGGGAAATACACCCGCCAGAAGCTGGCGAACGGATGGCAGCCCAGGGAGATCGCCGCACGCATGTAGGTCGGCGAGATGCCTTTCATCACGCTGTAGATCGGCAGGATCATGAACGGCAACAGGATGTGCACCATGGAGATGTAGACCCCGGTACGGTTGAACACCAGTTCCAGGGGCTTGTCGATCACCCCCATGGCCAGCAGCGCGCTGTTGATCAGGCCACCCGATTGCAGCAGCACGATCCACGCCGCCACTCGCACCAGGATCGAGGTCCAGAACGGCAGCAGCACCAGGATCATCAGAAGGTTGCTCTTGCGCGCCGGCAGGTTGGCCAGCAGGTACGCCAGGGGATAGGCCAGGGCCAGGCAGATGGCGGTGATCACCAGGCCCATCCAGAAGGTGCGGGCGAAGATGTCCAGGTAGATGGACTGGTCCGGGGTGGCCGGCGCCAGTTCGCCCAGGTCGTCGATGCGATGGTCCACCGCCGCCAGCAGGTAGTACGGGGTCAGGCTGCTGGTGTTGCGGCGGATCGCCTGCCAGTAGGCCGGGTCGCCCCAGCGCTCATCCAGGCTTTCCATGGCTTCTTTATAGGATTCGGGCTCGGCCTTGAACGGCAGGGCGCGAGCGGTCTTGGTCAGCAGGCTGCGGTAGCCGGCCAACTCCATGTTCAGGCGCTTGGACAGGTCGCCCAGGGTCTGATTCTTGCGGGCATCCGCCAGGTCTTCGCTCAACGCCTTGTAGGCCCCTTCGGCAGGCAGGCCACGACCGTCCCAGGCACTCACGGCCGCCACAGTACGCGGCATGCCGCCGACCACTTCCGGGTTGCCGACGCTCTTGTACAGCAGCGCCACGATCGGTACCAGGAACACCAGCAGCAGAAACAGCACCAGGGGCGCGATCAGCGCCTGGGCCTTCCAGCGGTTGACCCGCTCGGCACGGGCCAGCCGCTGCTTGAGGGTCGGGCCGGTGACCGCGTTCAGGGGAACGGTGATGGTCATGACAAACTCCGCGAATCGATCTTTCGAATACAAACCACCAGGCGGCAGGAGCGGGCTTGGCCGCGCATCGAAGGCTGTGCTTCAACATCAAGGTTGATGCTGATGACGCCTTCGCGAGCAAGCTCGCTCCTACAACGGCAGGGGGTGGTTACTTGGCTGCCCAGGCGTTGAAGCGCTGTTCCAGTTGCTCACCGTTGTCAGCCCAGAAGCTGACGTCGATCTGCACCTGGTTGGCGATGTTTTCCGGAGTGGTCGGCATGTCCTTGAGGATGTCCTTGGCCAGCAGCGGCACGGCCTGAGTGTTGGCCGGGCCGTAGGCGATATTCTCCGAATAGGTCTTCTGCTGCTGCGGTTGCACCGAGTAGGCGATGAACTTCTTCGCCGCTTCGGCGCGAGCCTTGTCCAGGCCTTTTGGAATGGCCCAGGCGTCGAAGTCGTAGATGCCGCCGTTCCACACCACTTTCAGGTTGCTTTCCTTCTGCACCGCGGCGATCCGGCCGTTGTAGGCCGAGCTCATGACCACGTCGCCGGAAGCCAGGTACTGCGGCGGCTGGGCGCCGGCTTCCCACCACTGAATGTAGGGCTTGAGTTCATCGAGTTTCTTGAAGGCACGGTCCTGGCCATCCTTGCCGGCCAGGACCTTGTACACGTCCTTGGGCGCGACGCCGTCGGCCATCAGGGCGAACTCCAGGGTGTACTTGGCGCCCTTGCGCAGGCCGCGCTTGCCCGGGAACTGCTTGACGTCCCAGAAATCAGCCCAACTGCTCGGAGCGGTTTTCAGCTTGTCGGCGTTGTAGGCCAGTACCGTGGACCAGACGAAAAAGCCCACGCCGCACGGCTGGATCGCGCCCTTGACGTAGTCTTCGCTGTTACCGAACAGCGCCGGGTCCAGTTGCTCGAACATGTCCTCGTCGCAACCGCGGGACAGTTCCGGGGACTCCACTTCTACCAGGTCCCAGGACACACTCTTGGTGTCGACCATGGCCTTGATCTTGGCCATTTCGCCGTTGTATTCGCCGGCGATGATCTTGCCCTTGCCCGCCGCTTCCCAAGGGGCATAGAAGGCCTTGACCTGGGCCGCCTTGTTCGCCCCGCCAAAGGACACCACGGTCAGGTCCGGGCCCGCCGCCATGGCGTGCGCCGCACCCATCATGCCCAGTGCCAGGGCGGTGAATTTCAGGGATCTCAACATTTATTGTGTTCTCCACGTGCAGGTTGGTGTTGCAGGGGGCGATCAATTCGCCTCTAGAAGCGGGTCGAGCGCGCGAACGTGCTCGACTTGCCAGCCAAGCGGCACCACGTCACCCACTGCCAGCGCAGGATCGAGCTCGGCAATCGGCTGTTTCACGAAGAAGTCGCTCTTGCCGCAGACTTCCAGGCGCACCCGGACGTGGTCGCCCAGATAGATGAATTCCGCCACCCGGCCGGAGAAGCGGTTGACGCAGCTTTCGCTGGAACCGTTGAGACTCACCCGCTCCGGGCGGATGGACAAGGTCACCGGGCCGCCGACCTGGCCGACATTCACCGCCAGCGCCTCGACCTTCTCGCCACGCCCCAGCTCCACCACGCAACGCTCGCCGTTGTGGCTGTGCAGGCGGCCGTTGAGGCGGTTGTTCTCGCCGATGAAGTTGGCGACGAAGGTGTTCTTCGGCTCTTCGTAGAGAGTGCGCGGCGGCGCGATCTGTTGGATCTCGCCCTGGTGGAACACCGCCACCCGGTCGGACATGGTCAGGGCTTCGCCCTGGTCGTGGGTCACATAGACCACGGTCACGCCCAGGCGCTGGTGCAGGTGCTTGATCTCCATCTGCATGTGTTCGCGCAGTTGCTTGTCGAGGGCACCAAGGGGTTCGTCCATCAGCACCAGCTGTGGCTCGAACACCAGGGCCCGGGCCAGGGCCACCCGCTGCTGCTGGCCGCCGGACAGCTGGGCCGGGTAGCGCTGGGCGAAAGCGTCGAGCTGGACCATGCTCAGCACGCGCTTGACCCGCTCGCTGATGTCGGTCTTGCTCAAGCCGCGTACCGACAACGGAAAGGCCAGGTTCTCGGCCACGGTCATGTGGGGGAACAGCGCGTAGTTCTGGAACACCATGCCGATGTCGCGCTTGTGCGGCGGCACATTGTTGATCGAGCGCCCGGCCAGCTGGATCTCGCCGGCGGTCGGGGTTTCAAAACCGGCCAGCATCATCAGGCTGGTGGTCTTGCCGGAACCGGACGGCCCCAGCAGGGTGAGGAACTCGCCTTTGCGAATTTCCAGGTTGAGGTCTTTGACGATCAGGTTCTCGCCGTCGTAGCTCTTCTGCACACCACGAAAGCTGACCAGAACATCGTTGGCCCCAGCACTTGAAACGACCTCGCTCATACCCGCACCTTTTGTTTTAGACGGCTGTGGAACAAGCCTAGAGGAGCCTGCAGAGCGCGCAAATCGGGGGCCAGGAGAGATTCGCCTCAGCCCTCTGGAAGGTTGCGTGTAGGGATTGCCCTACAAGAATGGCGCGATTGGATAAGGGCGGAGGCAAACGGCAGGCTGCAAGCGGCAAGAAACGGCGAAAGCCTGAAAGCGCGGAATGTCGCAAATGGATAAGTGCCCTCCCCCAAGGGGGAGGGAGAGCACCGCAGAGGGTGTCAGAGCAGCTTGTGTTCCATGGCGTATTTCACCAGTTCGGCCAGGGAGGTGATGTTGAGTTTCTGCATCAGCCGCGCCTTGTGGGTACTGATGGTCTTGCTGCTCAGGGCCAGTTGCTGGGCAATGTCGTTGACATTGGCGCCCTGGGCCAGGCGCTCGAAAACCGAGAATTCACGCTCGGAAAGCAGCGAATGCAAGGGCCGGGTATCGGTCAGGCCGACCTCGAAGACCATGCGGTCAGCCAGGTCCGGGTCGATATAGCGGCCGCCGGATGCCACCTTGCGAATGGCCGTCAGCAGCAGCGACGGATCACTGTCCTTGGTGGCGTAGCCGGCAGCGCCGATCTTCAGCGCCCGGGCGGCCATCTGCGCCTCGTCGTGCATCGACAGCACCAGGATCGCCGGCGGATTGCTCAGGGCACGGATCCGCGGAATGGCCTCCAGGCCGTTCACCCCGGGCATGGAGATATCCAGCAGCACCACTTCGCAGGGCACCTGACGCAGGGTCTCCAGCAACTGCTCGCCGTTGCTCGCCTCGCCCACCACGACCAGGTCCTTGGCCAGGCCAATCAGTTGCTTGATGCCTTCGCGAACGATGGTGTGGTCTTCGGCTACCAGTACACGGATCACGCGCGTCTCCTCGTTATTGTTCTTGGTCCAGGGGCACCCGGACACTCAGGGTGGTGCCTTCGCCCCGCTCACTGTGCAGCGACAGGCTCCCGCCCATGATCAGCACCCGCTCGCGCATGCCTACCAGGCCAAAGGACGTCGGGCGCGCCGAAGCGGTGTCGAAGCCCAGGCCGTCATCGCTGATGCTCATGCACAGCTCGTGTGCTTCCAGGGTCAGGGTGAGTTCCACAGTATGCGCCTGGGCATGGCGCATGACATTGGTCAGGGCCTCCTGGAGGATACGGAACAGGCCGACGGCCTTGGCGTCGCTCAAGCGCGGCAGGTTGTCCGGCACCTGCACCAGGCAGGGGATCTGGGTGCGGGCCTCGAACCGGCGGGCCTGCCATTCGATGGCCGAGGCGATGCCCGCATCGAGGATTGGCGGCCGCAGTGCGGTAGCCACATCCCGCACCAGCTGGAACAGCTGGGCGATCAGGCGCTTCATGCTGTTGAGGCGTTCATGCAGGCCCGGGTCGAGCTGGGCATAGGCCAGCTCACACATGGACGTTTCCAGCTTGAGCACAGTCAGCATCTGCCCCAGTTCGTCATGGACTTCCCGGGCAATGCGGGCCTTTTCCTCTTCGCGCACGCTTTCCAGGTGCGCCGACAGCTCCCGCAACTGTTCACGGGAGCTGGCCAGTTCCAGCTCGATGCGCTTGCTTTCGCTGATGTCCCAGACAATGCCGTCCCAGACAAACGCGCCGTCATCCAGACGCCGGGTGATGGCCTTGATCTCGGCCCAGCGCTGCTGGCCCTGGCGAGTGAGGATGCGGCCCTGCCAGGACCAGTCGCTGTCGGTGTCCAGGGCCTGGTCCTGGGTCTGGTGATAGCTGGTCTTGTCGTCCGGGTGCACCAGGCTGCGCAGGCCCTTGTCCCTGTGGGCCAGCACTGCTGGCGAGTAGCCCACCAGGGTCTCGCTGCCTTCGCTGATATAGGCGAAGTCGATCTGCCCGGTGACCGGCGCCCGCTCCAGGCGGAACACCAGGCCCGGCACGTTGGCTGCAATCCCCTGCAGACGCGCCTCGCTTTCGCGCAGGGCCGCCAGCGCGCGACGGCGCTCGGTCACGTCATTGAGGTAAACCACCAGGTATTCGCTGTCGCGAAAGCGCAGGAAGCTCAGGGACACGTCCGTCGGCAGGATGCTGCCATCGGCACGCACACACTGGGTCTCGAAACTTTGCACGCCCTCCTCGCTGGCCCGGGCCCGCTTCCACAGGTTGAGCCAGCGATCCATATGCAGGTTGGGCTCGAAATCGATCAGCGGCCGGTCGATCACCCCGCCCGCCGGGTAACCGAGCATCTCTTCGGCTGCCCGGTTGGCGTAGCGCACATGGCTGTCCCAATTGACCCAGAGAATGCCCACGGTGCTCTGATCGATGGAGAACTGGGTCAGGCGCAGGGCTTCCTCGCTGGCGGCACGCAAGGCGATGTCCTCCCGCGCCGCCAGCAGGCGCTGCTCCAGGCTGCGCAGCTGGCGGCGCTGCCAGAAGACGATTGCCAGACTCGCCAGCAGCAGGATCACCAACAGCAGGCTGAGGTTCTGCCAGACTCCGGGGGACTCGCCAAGCCGCGGGTACTTGGGCTGGAGCCAGCGGCCATGGAGCTGCTCCAGCTCCTTGGCCGGGATCGCATGCAAGGCCGCTTCGACAATGCTCGCCAGTTCCGGCCAATCGCGGCGGGTGGCTACCCGCAGCAATTGCGGCAGGCCGATATCCCCCACCACGGCCAGCCCGGCGAACTCCGCCTCCCCCGAAAGGCGACTGAGCTGAGCCTCGTCCACCACCGCGTAGCGGGCCTGCTGGCTCAGCAGCAACTGCAGGGCCTGGCGCTCCAGGGGCACTCCTTGCAAGTTGAGGTTGGGGTAAGTCAGGCGCAGGTAATCGGCCACCGCACTGGGCATGCGCACGGCGACCCGGGCCTGGCTGTCGAGTTTTTCCAGCTCCACCGTACCTGCGCCCTTGCGCTCCCCGACCACCAGCTGCGGCACGCGCATATAGGGGTCGCTGAACAACCACAGGCGCAGACCGGCCGGGGTCTGGGTCAGGCCCGGGGCCATGTCCACCTCGCCGTCGCGCAGGGCCCGCTCCAGCTGTGCCTGGTCAGGGAAGTTGCGCCAGCTGAGCTCGATGTTCAACGCCTTGGCCAGGGCTTGCATCAACTCGACATTGGCCCCGGACAGCCGTTGCAGGCGCCGGTCGTACTGGGCGAACGGCGCCTGCAGCACCAGCCCAACCCGCAACTCGGGGTGCTGCGCCAGCCACTGGCGCTGTTCCAGGCTCAAGGGCGCAGTCGGCACCTGGGGCGCCGGGGCCGCATGGCCTATCAAGGGAAGGCACAGACAGCCGATAAGCAGAAGGCAGCGAAAACGCATCATCTGAAGTCTCACACCCTGACAAATACTGACCAACCCATTAGGCTGCCGGAATTACTTCTGGCCTGGAATATCCGATGCCCCTTGTCCACCGCTCGGCACTGCCCGCATTGTGCCTGTCGCTGATCCTGCCCTGGACCTTTTCTGTGCAAGCTGCCGACCCGGCTCCAGAAACCAAGAATCCCGAGGAACAACCGGCGCAACGCCAACCCCTGCCTGAGCGTAGCCAGGAAGACGCCGCCGCCCTGGAGCGCCAGTTGCCCGCCCTGGAACAGCAGCAGTTGCAAGCCGGCGGCGATACCTTCCTGGCCCTGTGGAAGCCGGCCAACACCAGCGACCCCAAGGGCGTGGTGATTATCCTCCCGGGAGCGGGTGAAACCGCTGACTGGCCGCAAGCCATTGCACCTTTGCGCAACAAATTGCCGGACACCGAGTGGGCCAGCCTGAGCCTGACCCTGCCCGACATGCTCAGCGAGGCCGCGCAACCACGGGTGGTCGAAGCCGCACCGGCCCCTACGGACAAGGCCAACACCGCCAAGGATGCCAGCACCGAGGCCAAGCCGATCGAGCAGGTCGCTGGCGGCGAAGCCGACGTGGCCGACCGGGTAGTAGCAGAAAGCACGGAAGAGCAGGTCAAGGCGGATGCCGAGCGCATCTTCACCCGCGTCGATGCTGCCCTGGCCTTTGCCGAACAGCAGAACGCCCGCAGTATCGTGCTCCTGGGTCATGGTACGGGTGCCTACTGGGCCGCACGCTACCTCAGCGAGAAACAGCCGGCCCAGGTACAGAAGCTGGTGATGGTAGCAGCCCAGTCCCCGGCCAATGGCAAACCGCAACTGGTGGAGATCACGCCTACGTTGAAGCTGGCCACTGCCGACTTCTTCTACGTCGACAAGCCTCTGGCGCAAAAAGCCGCCCTGGAGCGACTGCAAGCGAGCAAGCGCCTGAAGCACTCGAACTTCAGCCAGATTCCCCTCAAGGCCCTGCCCGGCAACAACACCGCCCAGCAAGAGCAGCTGTTTCGCCGGGTACGCGGTTGGTTGAACCCTCAGAACACCGATAGCTGAGCCCACAGGCCGCGACTGCCGCAGCGGCAATCGCGGCCTGCACCCTCAACGGAATTCCCGGCGCTGGCGTATCAGGGCATAGGCGCTGTGCAGCTCCCGGGTCTTTTCCGTAGCCTCACGCACCTGTGCCTCGCTGGCGCCGTTGCCGGCGATCTTGTCCGGGTGATGGCGGCTGAGCAGGCGCCGATAGGCCCGCTTGATCTGCGCCGGCTCGCTGGTAGCTGCAACCCCCAACAGGCGCAGCGCCTCTTGATAAGTCAGGGCGCCTTCGGCCAGTGACTTCCTCGCCGGACCGTAGTCCTGCGCCAGCGCCTGCACCTGCTCACGGGTCCAGCCCAGCCATTTGCCCCAGAGCTGGATCAGTTCGCGCTCCGCTGGCCCGACCCGGCCGTCGGCCCAGACCATGCGCCAACAGGCCCGCAGCACGCCTTCGGCGGCATGGGGCTGGGCCGCGAGGCGACGCAGATAGCCGCGCAGACGGTCATTGCCCGACTTGCCGCGATTGAACGCGGCAATCGCCCGGCGCTGGGCCGCATCGTTCATCTCCAGCGAGCGCATTTCCTGGCGCGCCTGCTGGATATGCCCGTCCATCACCCGGCCATCACTCTTGGCCAGCCGCCCCAGCAGCACGAACAGCAATTCATCATTGCGCAACGCCGGGCGGCCGCCCAGGCGTTCACGCACCTGCGCCCAGCTGTGCAGTTGCAGACGCCGGTCCAGCGCCTGCCCCAGCAACGCACCGAGCATGGCCCCCGGAATACTGGCGATTGCAAATCCAGCTCCGGCTCCGATCAGAGTCCCTGGCCACCACATATCAGCGACTCGCTTGCAGCAAGTGTTCAACTTGGGCCAGACGCTCGACGGTGCCGACATCGACCCAGTGCCCCTGCATATGTTCGCCACTGACCTGGCCTTGGGCCATGGCTTCGCGCAATAGCGGCGCCAGCTTGAACGGACCGGCAACACAACCCTGGAATAACCGCGGATGCAGCACCGATATGCCGCTGAACGTGAGCGCCGCTACGCCTGGCTGGCGGTCGTGCAACTGGCCGTTTACCAGGCAGAAGTCGCCACCACTGGGGTGGTGCGGCGGGTTGTCCACCATCACCAGATGAGCCAGCCCGGCCAGGGGCCGGCGCAGGGCGGCAAAATCGTAGTCGGTCCAGATATCGCCATTGACCACCAGGAACGGCGCGTCCCCCAACAAGGGCAATGCCTGGAAAATCCCGCCGCCGGTTTCCAGCGGCTGGCCTTCGGCCGAATACTGAATGTTCAGGCCCCAGCGCTGGCCATCGCCGAGGGCATCCTCGATCTGCTGGCCGAGCCAGGCATGGTTGATGACGATGTCGCGAAAACCTGCCGCCGCCAGGGCCCGCAGGTGGTACTCGATCAGCGGCATGCCCGCTACAGGCAGCAAGGGTTTGGGAGTGGTCAGGGTCAGGGGGCGCATCCGCTCGCCCTTGCCGGCTGCCAGGATCATCGCCTTCATGCATGGGCTCCCGCCGGCTGGCGCAGGCTGAGCAGCAGTTGCGACAGCTCTGCAAGCTCGGGGCGTCGGGACGTCACCGCCTCTATATAAGCAAAGAAGCGCGGCACGTCGGCCAGGTAGCGTGGCTTGCCATCACGGTGGCAGATGCGCGCGAAAATCCCGATGACCTTCAGGTGGCGCTGCACGCCCATCAGGTCGCTGGCGCGCAGGAAGTCTTCGAACTCCGCCTGCACCGGAATGCCCGCTTGCCCCGCACGCTCCCAGTAGCCGCGCTGCCAGTCCCGCACGCGGGCCTTGGGCCAGCTGAGGAAAGCGTCCTTGAACAGGCAGGTGATGT